>Ga0228711_1007393_pt1 | contig 15953 bp, 7 predicted proteins | sample MedpolnodulmetaG_2_FD_177996 | JGI IMG/M metagenome (GOLD analysis project Ga0228711, IMG submission 177996) | Root nodule microbial communities from Medicago polymorpha collected in Santa Monica, California, United States - brown nodules | ecosystem: Host-associated > Plants > Roots > Nodule...
CAAAAAAATCAAATAATCTTTTTTTTTTTTTACTAAAACAAGATATAATTTATTCGTATAGATCAGAATACGTGAAATTTATAACCTCGCAATTACATGTGTAAGTTTCAAAGACGTTTGTCATTTCGTCTACAAATTAAAAAATAATAATTATGCTAAAGAGTATCTTAGTGACTTTGGTTAGACAACCAATATAAATAAGTTTTTATGTATAGAAAACGTATTATTATTAGTTTTTTTCTTGTCGGGGTTTGAACCCCAACCCCGGACCTTGCATATTTATTATGCATTGTCCATACCAACTGAGCTTAACTCATGAGGACATATTATTATTAGTTTGTTACACATGATTATTTATAAAAATAAAATAAAATAAAGACGTGATTTTTTTACAAAATACTCCCTCCGGTCTTAAATATAAGAAAAGATTCTTTTTTAAGGTTCATTGAGTAGTTAATGTATCTGGTCTACACTGTAAAGCAGATACGTTAATTATTCAATAAACTTAAAAAATGAATCTTTTATTATATTTGAGACCGGAGAGAGTAAGATTTAACAAGCGGGCTCTTAATTAATCTAAATTTTAGAAGTGTAAAAACTCTTAAGTGTTGCGGTTGGATATTCTTCAATTGACAATTTTTTTTCCCGAAAAATTAAGTTTTTGTTGAATATTGTGTTGATTATATTAGTTTATTGATCCAAATAAGTGTATTAAAACATCGTGAAGTAAACAAACTTTAGAGTTTAGATGTGAAATTTGTGTCACATTGTAGAGATAAAAATTAACATATATAGACGATTTGTTAGTTATGAGATTGACATCATGAGTTTTGAATGTTCAAAAATCTAAAAAACTTAATTATCAATTATATCTTTGACACAAATTACCAAATTGTTACTGGCTCATTGAGATGAAAATTTAGTTATGCAGCCAAACTTGTGTGTTTTTATGGGATCAATGGAATATGCATTTCTTTATGATTGACAAAATTTGTGTGTTTTAATGTGATGAATAGAATATGTATTTCTTCTATAAAAAATAATAGGTATTTCTTATAACTATTACATAACATCCTTTCAAAAAAAAATAACGATAATCACATAACATGTGTTCTTTATTATATATTTCAGTATGAATCGGGTATTCTCTCTGTTTTTTATCATATATTTGTCATCTAATTCAAATATAAATGAACTAAATATTAGTATTTTTGTATCAAATTTAATTTTCTTCTTCTTATGATACGTATCTTTTCATCGAATTTAATTATAGTATTCATATAATAATTTTTATAACATGTTATATTCATTTAATTGTTATTGAGTTTGTTTAAGGTACAATACCTCAAATCTCATTGTTTATCACACCATAGGTGTCCTCTAATAAGATATAAGTAAAGGATAAATATGAAAACCTAATTTTATACGTTTATTGATTCTATCCAACTCATTAATCACTAGACCTTTATTGATAATTTTCTTATAGTTTTTATAGGTCTCTTTTTACCTCTTTGTAATTTGACTACCATTCACCTATGTAGTTGATCACCAAACATTCAAGATAAAATCTCTTATGATACTGAATAGTTATTTACAAAGATAATTAAAATATATCCCATTCTAATATAATGTCATGAAATCGGTACCTAATTACTTGAAATTCACTTAAATCTATGGGTCGGGAATCAGTTTTTTGAGAATGTGTGGGATGTTGTTTGGACTATGAACCAAGAAGGTGTGTTGTCTTTGCCCACTTTAATTTCAATTTTTTAGAGCTATTGTATGGCTGGTAGGATTAATGAGGTTGTTATGAGTTTTGATGTGATGGATAGGTATGATGTGGAGAAGAATGTTGTTGCGCTTTATTGGTTGCTTAATCTGGTTTGTAGAGAAAAGAATGAAGTTTTTGGATAAGGTTATGGGGAAGGTCGATTTGGATGGGGGATAGTTTCACGATATTACATGAAAGGGTGGAGAAGGAAGGGAATGTTGCTAAAGCTGAAAGTGCTTTTGGTGAGATGTTGCAAGGTTGTGGGGTTTCTTAAAGTTATGAAGGAAGATGATAGGTTTCCAGGTTTGAAATTCTTTAACAATGCTTTTAAGTTCTTGCTAAGCGAAATGATGATGTACATTGTTAGTGGATTATTGCCTAACTTGATCATGTATAATACCATGAATGAGTTACTTTGCAACAATGGTGATATTGATCACACGTTTTTCCTTCTCGATTAAATGGTTCTACACTGTACTTTTCTCGACTCTTTGATGTATAACATGATTTTTGAGTGCTTGGTGAAGAACAAAAAGTTCATGATACAAAGAGGTTGTTTGCCAAGATGATCAAGAATGAGTGGCTGCCCCCATTTCTAATTGTGTTGTCGCCTGATACAACACTTGATATTTGGAGTTATTTGTTTGATACTCGAGTTCGGGTACTTGTGAGTGCAAATATGTTGCTCATTGATTTTTGTAAATGCGTTGTTTAATTTGATGCACCCTTCCTTGTAGGATAACATATGCAAAACGAATGTTGTTTTCTTCTTGAATGATAACGAAGAAAGATATGATATATAGGTAATTCTATTTGTGATTAGAATACTAATAGTGTCAAACATATTGTTATCATCAATATTTGTGAAAACTATATACCTATTTTTATTTAAATTTGCAATTTTAGTCCTTTTATTTTTATCATTTTGCTAGTTTTCGTCCCCCTCTTTTTCAACATCGATTAAATTTTAAGAAAATTCACTTGGACAAAATATTTTATAGAGGAACCAACCTGTTAAATTTTAAAATAGGGCAACTAAATTTGCAAAATGGTAAAAAAAAAATAGAGGGACCAAAACTACAACTAACATGGAGTTTTTTTTTTTGATCAAAAAAGGTATTGTGTTTAAAAAAAAATTCTTTTAATTTTTTTTTTGTGGGAGAATTTTTCTAATTTTTTTTATAAACTAATGTAGACTTTCGACGACGATGTCTGGGTTAGACTTTTGAAATCTTAGTTTCTCCTTTTACATTAGATACTTTATGCAAATGACACATATATTGTTGGAGACTTGGAGGTTACGGGAGAAACAATGGTTAATGCTTCAGGATCATAAGAGAGGATGACGCCACATCTTTACCTAAAATTATTAAGGCATTAAGTATATAGATCACATCTCACACATGAACGCAACAATCTTTCTCTCAAGTGTGAGGTTCCACCTCTTGTATCAAGATCAAATACAGGATCCACTCCACCAAACTTAAACACTCACACTTAATCCCCTCGATCTCCTTCTAAAGTATGAGAAAGTTAATATGTTTTAAATATGGTCTCTATTAATAAAAAAAGGTCATATTTTTGAAAGTTAATATGTTTTTGATTGAGAAAGTTAATGTGAGAAAGACTTTTAGTCCTTTAAAAGAATTTGTTCTCGCTTTTAGTTGGAATGTTTATACGGACAAAAAACATATTTAACCCTAAATTATAAGTCATTTTGGTGATTTTACACAAATTAAAATAAATAATTAATTTTGTATGGTCGCAAAAAGAAATTATGTGCAAATCTACAAAATTATCCTTTATTAATGACATGGAAAAGGAAAATTTAAAAAAAATGGAGAATAATAAATAGTAAATAATGTGATAGAAAGTTAAACATTAATGCCTCACTCATATTGTAAAGTGGCTTATAAGTTTGGATAATTTTTTTCTTGCAAAGTGATTTATGATTTGGGACTGAGGTAGCAAAATCATTCTTGCTTGTCAATTGTATATTGATACTTGGTTGTAATTAGTTCATTTAAAAAAACAAATGAATAAATTACACTTTTGGTCTCTTAACTTAATTTCAGATAATGATTTGATCATTTATTATTATTTTTTCAAGAAGTCAAATTCTAACCCATCAAAATTGACACTAAGGAGAATCGAACATGAGACCTTGAGAGGAGAACACTCCAAGTTTCCAAACCAACATCACCATGTCAACCCAAGTGGGTTAGTCCCTTATTTTATTTTTTTAATTTCATTTTTTCCATTTTCGTCCATTTGCATATCGATTCAAGCTTTAGATCTATTGTTTTACTTTTTTGTGACCTCTCAATCTTCAAATCTATGTTCTTTCATTTATGTTTGCATATGAACCTTAGATTTAAAGCTTAAAATACATATGCAAATGGATCAAAATTGCAAAAATAAAAAGAATAAAAATAAATAAATGACCAAATCATTATCTTAAATTAAGTTAGAGGATGAAATAATAATCTGGCCAAAACAAATTAGTTGACAAATAACATTTATGTAATTTTGTTATTTTCCTATTGGCCAACAAATTCTGAAATAAAAACACATAGAGGGGAGAAAATTGTGGTGACTACGGATTCGAACCTAAACTTCATATAAAATATTCTCACAACCAAAATACTAGATTGCAGTAACATAAACCATTTTTGTAGTTATTGTTATTTAATCAATATACTATATATAATAAAAATATAACAGTGCATTAATAATATTTTGATAGAAAACCAAAGCAATATTATTTTGAATTAAAATTACAACATTGATTTTTCAACTTATTTTTTTTATGAAAATCTTAAAGACTATTTTGAAATATCATCCAATGCAACAACACAATTTTCCGACATTCAAACATCCACCACCTTCATGATGACCCCTTGTTTTACAAGATGTATCACACAAATCATTACTACCTGGACATGTTTCCATAGGAAGGCAATGTAAAAATTCGGCTACTCCTGGCACATTCAATAAAATGTCGTTAGAAATGTTATCCAATTAATATGATGGAGAAATTTTTCATTTTGTTACACACATATATACTATTACCATGGTGGTTCCTAAAACATCAATTGAAAAAATTTCAAACACCACTCTCATATTTTACAAGTGTAATAATAACAAATTTAACAAAGTTGAGTTAGGGAATTAGTTTCTTTGTTACCTGGAATCACATGCGAAGCAATGCACACAATTGTGAAGGTAAAAAGGAGGAGATTGACATAGGTTGTCATTCTGTTTTAAATGGTTTATCATAAGCACCATAGAAATAGGCTATTTATAAGATGATTACAGTATCTTCCTTAATAAAATAAATTAATAACTGATTATATTATATTATGATTTCTAGGTGTATAATATTGTGACATTGAACGTGGTCCAAATACAAAAAATAAATAAATATTTATTGTATGGTCAAAATGTAATAGTGGTTGCTGACATATTTGTTAACATATATTTGATATTATGGGATAAAATAAATCAATAAGGGAATGTTTAATATTTTTGTAGATTAGTTAATCATATCAAGTATTGGTCAAATGAAATGTGGAATAGTAGAGCTAATTTGGGAAAGACATGTTTGAAAAGTGTGAATAATGAAATTGTTCATATTATTATAATATATAGATTTGGAAAAAGGACAATGTTTATTCTAACGATATTTGTCTTTATGATGTTATTCAAACTTCTTTTTTATGTTTATGATATGTTGTTGGATATTTTACATATATACAGAAATATAATAAATTTTGTATATGAGATATATTATGAGTTGTTTTACAAAATCATCCTTAACGAATGATATGAAAAAAAATAAATGAAAGAAGAGACGGTAATAAACAATGAATAGTATAATATGAAAAGTAATATTTATGTTTCATTTATATTGTAAAACAGCTTATAATTTACGACAATTTTTTCTCTGAAGCGATATATAATTTGGTCCTTGAATATGTAACTAGTATAGTCACATTAATCTTTCAATGTATCAAAATTTTGAAATAGTACTTTATTGTGCACTTCATTAATCAAAATATGTTCCGACCTTAAAATGCATCGTTATTATGGTCATATTAGTTATTTAATATACTTACTTCTTATCGTATTAGTTCTTATAATTATTTATTTAGTGTCATATTAATCTTTATATGAAAAGAACTATCCATATTAAGAGACTATTTTAACGTTTTAAACTATTTTGATTAATGAAATGTATATCATAGTCTATTTTAAAATTTTGACATGTCGAGGGATTATTACAACTTACCCATTCAATAATTACATTAAAATGATTATTATTATGAGACAAAAAAAATGTTTTGAGTGAGAATTAAAATAGGGTTTTATAGGAAACCGAGACAGAAAGGTACGACTTTTTCATAGAATATTATTTGTAGGCATGCACATCTTTGGATTTCGTTCATTCATGTAAGTACCGCAATAGAACTTTTCTCTTCTCTTGTTTATTTATGCTGAAATTTAGGGTCTAACTCATCTTTATAAAATTGGCTTTTAAGGTGAGGATTGCCTCCTCTTTATAAACTCTTATCAAGAGTCTTATCAATCCGATGTGGGACATGAATTTTTCCCAATTCACCCCCTTAGGTCAGCACTCTTTGGGCCTGGTGCGTGAATAGGTAGGTGACCCTTAAATTCGACAAGCTCTGATACCATGTTAGAAATCGTGTTGGGTTTAGCACAACCTCACAAAACCGGTTTGTAAGGTGATATAAATACATTGTCAGGCCATCACCTATCCGGTATAACGGGGGAACTTCCTTCCATTGTTTTAAGGCTAATTGTTGGGTAAATGCAACAATCCCCTTGTCTTTTGTACATAGGACCATTTAAGTCTGATTTTGAGTTTGAAAAAAAAAACTTAATTGCAATTTCAATCCCTTTATTTTTATCATTTTGCAAATTTTCGTCCCTCTATTTTTCAACATCGATTAAATTATGAAAAAAAATCCCTAGTCAAAATATTTTATGGAGGAACCAAAACTGTTAAATTTTAAAATTGGGCAATCGATTTTGCAAAATGGTAAAAAGAATTAGAGGAAACAAAACTACAATTAACAAAGATTTTTTTATAATTTTATAAAACGATGTTTTTATTTTGATGAAAAAAAAGTATTGTGTTTTAATAAATTCTTCTAATTTTTTTATAAACTAATGTAGACTTCTGATGATGATGATGTCCATGTTAGAAATATATTAATGTTTTAAATCTTTGTTTCTCCATTTAAATTAAATGCTTTGTGCACATGACACACATTTTTGGAGAGTTCGGGGTCACGGGTGAAACATTTGTTAATGCTTCAGGATTATAAGAGAAGAAAACTCCACATCTCTATCTGAAATCGTTGAGGTGTTAGGCATATGGACCCAACTAAGCCCGGATACTCCAAAACGAAGACGTACCCGTATCGGATACGTATCATACACCGATACTCCACGGGTACTCGCAGATATGTACCCACGAAGTATCTGAATTAATTATTTTAATTTTTAATAAACACAAATACACAGGATACTTCTAAGATACTTCACATATACGTATCCTAAAAAAAGATGAAGAGTAAAAAAGTAAGACAATGTTGTAAAAATTTATTATAGATGTATATGATTCAATTTTTTATATGCATCAATAGAATTGTTTCTCGATGAAACACTTAAAATTATACTTCTTGTGGATGAACGTGGCAAGAGAGGTGATTCAGTTAATCAACATTACATAAAATTTGTGTTGAGTTCTTTTAACGATGTTTATCTCAATATCCCAACATATGAAAATGTAATATGGTTTATAAGAAAGCTTTCAATTTTTTTTTTTATTTTGATCACATGTATTATTTTTAAAAAATTATAACTTTTTTAATAATACAATAATGAAGAGTAATCAATGTTAATTTTCTTCAATTATTTTAAATACATATAAGTTTTATTATAAATTTTTGTTAACGTATCCTAACCGTATCGTATCCTAAATTTTAAAAAATTCGTGTATCTACGTACCCCTATCGTATCGTATCCGCACTCGTATCTGTATCGGGGCTTCATAGTATGGATCACTTATCTTATACATCCAATATTTTAGTCATTCATGGATTATGTGAGACTTAACTACTCACACATGAAATCAACAATCTTTCCCTCAAGTGTGAGTTCTCACCTTCTATATCATGATCCAACACAGGACCCACTCCACTGAACTTAACCACTTACACTTAAATCCTGCAATCTCCTTCTAAAGTGTGAGTTCTCACCTCCCAATACAAACTAGATGCTCCGATACCACTTGTTAGAGGTCACAGAAGAAACAACATGTCAAATGTTCCAGGATTGTGTGTGTTTCAAATGCTCCATGACGTGTGTGCGTGTGCGCCTAAATAAATAAAGGAGAATGCTAACCAATGCCCTAAGGGCATTGCTTAAACATCCAGAACAAGTAAGTTTTCATGAAAAAATTGTGTAATCATTGCTTGATCAAAAGTAACAACTTATATTTTCAAGACAATTTTTATTTGGAGGTTCCTTAACCATTGCCCCGAGGGCACTGGTTAGCAAGACCCGTAAATAAATTAGATTAGCACCGGATGATTGTATTGTTGCAAATGTAACACAAACAATACTACATCTGCCCTAATTATAAGACCTTTTTGAGAGAAAAATTTGTCCTTTTTTATAAGACTCATTTGGTATTTCCAAGTACATTAATTATTTCATTACCAACATACCCTTATTTATTTTGCATCTTTTTCTTCAATTAACAATAAATATTATGTTGGAAACATAAATTAACTTTCTCTCTTAAGAGTAAAATTGTAAAAACAATAATAATTATATACAAATTTAAGGTGACTTCTAGGGTGAGGGCTCTATCAATTCCCTCACCGGTGAACCTCTATAAACAACAATTAAGACCATTAGATTAATCAAGTCCACATATCCTATCATAGACTACATATTCTAGATTACCCCTCTATATATTTACAAATATGATTATTTGTGATGTTTTCTTTTGATTCACTATCTTAATTTTTTAGAACGATTATGATCATAACACAATCATCACACCATTTTTTTATCAAGATTTACCTTCGATAATTTTCATGACTAAACGATCCTTCTACGACCATTTTCAATGTTTCATTGTTTTTTTTTGTTTACAAGTTTTTTTTCTTCCTGAAACAACAAGTTTTAACTTTTTTACAAGGAACGCAATTATTATTTGGGGCTTTTACTAAAAATTGAAAGATTATAAACAAAGGCATTGCTCACTCTAATTTATTTCTTTTACAGTAGAATAAATTAAAGATATCATTCACATCATTTTCAATATACAAATAAAGAAAAATCAAGAAGCAGATGCAATGAAACCCAAGCACAAAACGTCACCACATGATAGCAGAAAACCACATGATAGCAGAAAATATAAATGTGTGATAAAAGGACGAGGGAAGGGATACGATGGATATGGAGGTTTGGGAGAGTTTTTAATAAGCAGATAGAAGAGAAGTTAAATAATATGTGTGATCTAGTGTGTGCAGTGTATAATTAGATCTATACATTCAATTAATCAAGTGGCTCTTAATTGTTATTCAACGTAGTCCACCGGTGAGGGACTTGGTAGAGCCCTCACCCTAGAATCCACCCAAATTTAATACTATAACCAACTTTTTTAATCTCTGTAATTTTTGCAAAAAACTTCTATATTTAAAGACGGAGGTAGTATATTGTTATGGGAATTTATTTTCGAAGAGATAACACCTGGATGATGAGGAGTACCAACAACAAAATAGGACATTCGTACTCCATTGATTTTCCTCCGTACGACTCATGGAGGAGCGTTCCTTTATCCTTATGGGATCTTGAGACCTACGTTAATTTTATTGGGTTCTACAATGGACGTAAATATTCTTGTAAGAACAAGAGGGATGGATCTCAAGAACAGGAGGTGTGGTATTCACATGTTAGTGATATATCTTTTGAAAACTTTCCATTTTTTTTAATAACAAATATGAAATTTATTAGGAATAAACGAGACAAGTACAAGTAGTACTCAACTCATACAAGTTAGGAATAAGTACAAAGGGTACTCGACCTCGACCTGCCAAACAAAAATCCCTTAAAGTTACATATCTAGATAAATGATATGATTCGAAAATCATTCAAAATATAAGCACAACCCTCCTTTCTTTTTAGCAAGAAGTCACCTCCATTAGGTTAATTTAATCTCATCTAAAAATAGTTCCACCTCCAAAAAGTTTGAAGAGAAGGTGATCCCATTTCTCGCTTAGCTTCCAAGATCTTCTAGACTGTTGCATGCCAAATTAAATCCCCGGAAAAAATGACCGATGTTCCCACCCATCTCAATATATTATATTAAAGGATTCTCGGGCACCACACACAAGACGATGCTACACCTGTCAAGAACACTCCCCTTCTAGTTAAGTTATCATGAGTAGGAAGCCTTCTTATGATTAATTACCAAGAAAATATTTGAACCTTTTGTGGTGCAAAACTACTCCAAATCCTTAGCATGCAACGATTTGACTGGAAAAACATTTGAGGAACCAATTACCCAATCCTCCATTTATGCCTTCCACTACAAGACCCATCACGCTGATGAGGCTATTTATTTGAAGAAACAAAACAAATAATCTCCAAAAAGCCAACGAAAGTATCATGTCAAAAGTATAAACTCAGAGAGGTTGACCATTATTTATTTTGGAGATTTATTATAGTCAAATTGTTTGCATTTTTGGACGGAATGCTCACATCATTGGAGGTTGACTTTTTTTTAAAAAAAAAAATTAATTACTGAACAAATGGACCAAAATGGCAAAAAAAAAAAAGACGACCAAATCGTTATCTTAAATTAAGTTAGAGGACGAAATATATAATTTGGCTAGAACAAATTAGTTCACAAATAACATTTTTGTCATTTTGTTATTTTTCTATTGGCTAACAAATTCTAAAATAAAAACACAGAGAGGAGGAATTATGGTGACTACGGGTTCAAACCTAAATTTCATATAAAATATTCTCACAATCAAAATACTAGATTGGAATAACATAGACTATTTTTGTGGTTGTTATTTAATCCATATACTATATATAATAAAAATAAAACATTTTATTAATAATATTTTGATAGGAAACCAAAGTAATATTATTTTGAATTAAAATTACTAACATTGATTTTATAAATTTATTTTTATGAAAATCTTAAAGACTATTATGAAATGTTATCCAATGCAACAACACGCTTCTAACACTTTTAAACATCCACCACCTTCAGGATGACCCCTTGCCTTACAAGATGTTGCACACAAATCATCACTACCTGGACATGTTTCCATAGGAAGGCAGAAAATAAATTCGGCTACTCCTGTCACATTCAATAAAATGTCGTTAGAAATGTTATCTAATTAATATGATGGAGAAATTTTTGTCATTTTGTTACATACATATATACTATTACCATGGTGGTTCCTAAAACATCAATTGAATATTTTGAATTTCAAACACCACTCTCATATTCTACAAGTGTAATAATATTTTTTTTTAACAAAGTTGAGTTAGGGAATTAGTTTGTTTGTTACCTGGAATCACATACGAAGCAATGCACACAATTGTAAAGGTAAAAAGGAGGAGATTGACATAGGTTGTCATTCTGTTTTGAATGGTTTATCATAAGCACCATAGAAATAGTCTATTTATAAGATGATTATGATATCTACCCTGATAAAATTAATTAATAATTGATTATATTATATTATATTATATTATGATTTTTAGGTTTGTATAATATTGTGACATTGAACGTGATCCTAATACTAAAAATTTATTTATTGTATGGTCAAAATGTAATAGTAGTTGCTGGCATATTTGTTAACATATATTTGATATTATGGGATAAAATAAATCAATAAGGGAATGTTTAATATCATATGGAATATTGGTCAAACTTTTCCACAATTCATTTGACCAATATTCCATATGATTTACTGCAGTTTTAGCCATATTTGTTAACATCTTAGAATAAAATGGCTTAATTGTAGTTTTAGCCCCCTAACTTTTTCAAAGTTGCGATTTTGGCCCCCTAAGAAAAAAAACTACAAAACAGCCCCCTAAGTTTTGCAACTGTAGCAGTTTTGGCCCCCAAGGCAAAAAAAAATAAAATAACACGTGACACCTCACTTAGGGTGCCACATCAGCGTAGACCGAGTCAATATCAGCCTTGGGGGCCAAAACTGCTACAGTTGCAAAACTTAGGGGGCTGTTTTGTAGTTTTTTTCTTAGGGGGCCAAAATCGCAACTTTGGAAAAGTTAGGGGGCTAAAACTGCAATTAAGCCTAATAAAATTGTTCATATTTGTATATTATATAGATATAGATTTGGCAAAAGGATAATGTTTATTCTAACGATATCCAACATCTTTATGATGTTATTCAAACTTCTTGTTTATGATACTGACTCAAAGAAGATGCTCGAGAAACTGAATAATGTCACCATGATCTATGTCTTTGGGGCATTATTATTATTGCATCTGGAATTTATTCCATATTACTAGAACAAAATGGAAATAAGATAGGAAAAGTAATGAGAAAGCAAAACTGAAAAAGTTGTGGAAATTGGGGAAAAAATAAATTCATTTCATATATATGAGATGAGATGAGATAAAGGAACGAGCTCACCAACCACATTAAAAGAAAAGAGCATAAAAGAGAAAAATAGAAGACCTTACATCAATGGAAGAAGCACAGCAAGTGACTTCATTCTTAAACTCAATGTATGTACTCTATCCGTCTCTAATTATACACAAAAATGTGTTTCTCTATAAGTATAAGACCTTGTACAAACTTTTAAATATTGTACTTCTATTGAGTGCAATAGTTCCAACCCTAACATGTAGTTAAAAGGCATGCATACATAAAGGAATACATGGATGAAAAAAGATTCTTGAACAACGGTAGTCACTCACACGAAAAAAGTTCATTGGACATAAAAAGACTCCTCGATTTAGAGAAATCGTATTATCACTTGTGGTTTTGGCCCCACATCCTTCCTCGGCTTCATTCACTTTGCCCTTTTCCTAAGTACTTTAGAGATAGCAAATGTTTTCTTGATGATTCTTCTTTTCATTTTTGTAAGAAGGAAATATTTAAAGAGCTAAGTGAGGTCCCCATGCCAAAACTAACGACGGACACAATGCTAAATGCATACAATCAAAATCCAAGATCGATCAAGAGATTTTTGGTGCCCTGATCAATCAATAAGATAATTCAGGGGTTAGACTCTTAGGTTTGTCTTTTGCTGGGTTAGGATTAAAGTAATAATTCAAGTAATACTTACATGTTATAATAATTAGGGTTAAATATGTTTTTGCTTTATAAATATATCATCTTTTCATTTTAATCACTCTAAAATTTTCCTTCAATTTTTAGTCCTTATAAATTTTCAATCATCACCTTTGGTCTCTATTTTTAAGTAAATTCATATGTAGATTTCATATTTCATTAATAAAATTTTGTAGAAAAATTTATAATAATATAAAAATCTCTCCCAAAAAATTTAGAATTTTTTTAATAAAACATATTTAACCCTAATTATTAAAAGACACAAGTCACCGTAAAAGGGAAACGAATTAAAAGGTAAAATTGAGTTGAAAGCCTAGTATGCCTGTGTTTGCTAGATACTATAGTTTATCACTTATCGGTACAATTTGCAAGATAGTGAACCAAGAAAAAGTCAAAAAGGTCCAAACACTATTGAGAGAATGTGGTACAAACTACAAACTGCCATGATAAGAAAGAAGCAATGCAACATATTTATAAGAGTTGGTTAGGAGGTGCATTGTAAAAAAGTCGGAAGGTTCATAGTGGAAATTTTTTAGAATTTTAGGTGTAATTTTTAAATGTCAGGGGATTGAAGTGCATCCCCTCAGCCCTACATGCCTCCGCCAATGTCTATATTGGATGAAAATGATCCTGAATTCTACGAAGGTTATCTTGAAGACTAGGAATTTTGACGAAGTTTAGTTATGTTTGTTTGTTACCTTGAACCACATAGGAAGCAATACACACAATTATATAGGTAAAAAGGAGATTGACCTAGGTTGTTATTTATAATTTTATAGAAGTGGTGTTTAACGGTTCTAATGTGTTGGTAAACATGGATTTTTCTCTTGAGTTGGAGTTTCTCTATTTTGAATTGGTAAACATGGATTGTCTCTTCTAATGTTTCTCTATTTTTTATTTGTTGCCAAAATCAAGTCAACCTTTGTACCAAACACAAGGGATAGCACTTGAGTGACATTGTGGTTGATGATATTGATGACATGGCCAACCACAATGTCGAAAGTTGATTTCTTCTTTCTCCTTCACAAGGATGTTTTGTTTTTTTTATACTTATGATATTGTGGTTAGTCAATGTCACCAACCACAATGTCACGAATTCATCATTGTGACCTCCATTTTTAAAAATAACTTTTACAACAATGAAACAAACACCCCCTAAATATTGTTGCTAGTTGCTGCTCAATATTGAATGAGAAAATGAAAATATAACTAATGCAGATTTTGTTTCCAAAACAAAAAAAACTAATGCAGATTCTATTTCAATTTTCTCTTTATAAGTCGTAGATTTTTTTTTCCCTTTCTAGATAAAAAAAAGGGCTCAAGTACAAGAAAGAAAGACTACATGTAAACTAAGATAACTCTTCCTAATCAAATTTATGTTTCCACAACAACCAAGATTATACAACCTACCGGTAGGGATGGGAATAGGTCAGGCCGACCTACAGGGGCCTACGACCTAGCCTACGATAGACCAGGCCATGTCAGACTTTTTTATAAGTCTATTTAGCTTTAAAGGTCATACCACATGTCATTAAAAAAATCTATTAAGTCTATTAGGCCGACCTATTTAAGTAAATATGAATAATATTATTTATTATTATATTATGCTTTGTACTTTGAATTAAAATAAGGGGTAATAGACATTTACCCCCTGTAATATATGACACTTTTGGTTTTAACCCTGTAAAAAAAAATTTGGATTTGGTCCTTGTAAAATTTTTTTGTTTTAAAATACCCCCTAGGCCAGCTGACTGTGCATTTTCGCTTAGGTGGCACGCTGAGTCACCTTTTTCTGATGACGTAGTACGCTGACTGTATAATTGCTTTTATTTTTTTATGGGGTACACGTGGCATTTGTGATTTTTTTTAAATAAAAATAAAAAAAATTCATACAAACCAACAAAAACTTAAAAAATTCTGGAAAAATAAATAAAAAGAAAAATATTCTGAAAAAATAAAAAAAATGATTAAAAAAACAAAAATAAATCTGGAAAATTAATAAAAATGAAAACAAATTTAGAAAAATTAATAAAAATGAAAAATAAATATGGAAAAATGAAAAAAATTCACTTTTTTTTTTCGAATGTAAGAAGTTTTATTTTATAAAAAAAATAAAAATTTAGGAAATTAACATTTATATTTATACAAAAAATATAAATATTTTTGAATAAAACAAAATTATGGAAATTAATTTTCAAAATCAAAATAAATAGATAATCTTATATTTTTGAATTTTTTTATAATTTTAATTTAATTGACTTTTTTTCAAAAAATTTGGATATATATTAATTTTTTCCAGAATTTTTTCATTTTTAAAAATTTTTCCAGATTCTTTTTTTATAATTTTTTCCAGATTTTTTTTCATTTTTATAGATTTTATTTTTAAAGAATTTTTTATTTTTATTTTAAAAAAATCACAAATGCCACGTGTACCTCGTAAAAAAAAAAATTATACAGTCAGCGTGCCACAACATCAGAAAAAGGTGACTCAGCATGCCACCTCAGCGAATGCACAGTCAGCTGGCCTAGGGGGTATTCTAAAACAAAAAAAATTTACAAGGACCAAATCCAAATTTTTTTTTTACAGGGGGCAAAATCAAAAGTGCCCTATATTACAGGGGGTAAAGGTCTATTAACTCTTAAAATAAAAAGGGTTAATAGGTCTTTACCCCCCTGTAATATAGGTCATTTCCGGTTTTCCCCCCTGTAAAATATTTTTTTTGATTTACCCCCCTGTAAAATATTTTTGTTTTAATTTACCCCCTAATAGGCCAAACAAAAACAAAAAAATT
>Ga0228711_1007394_pt1 | contig 15953 bp, 7 predicted proteins | sample MedpolnodulmetaG_2_FD_177996 | JGI IMG/M metagenome (GOLD analysis project Ga0228711, IMG submission 177996) | Root nodule microbial communities from Medicago polymorpha collected in Santa Monica, California, United States - brown nodules | ecosystem: Host-associated > Plants > Roots > Nodule...
TGAAGAGAGGTGGTCACAAATGTTCTTACCCATAGGAGAAGGACGATTAAGTCCCTCCTCACGGAAAACGATCGGACTATAAGATAGATCTTGCGATAAGGAGCTCAAAAATCGTTTCATTTTCTCATATCTCATTGTGTAGCGGCCGGATCTGGCTTCGAATGGTGTTGGACGGTAGTGATGTGAGAGATTGAGCGGCTCTGTTTCTTTTTAGTGAGAGAAAATACAATGTAAAGTGATGAAGTGTTGGTACAAAGTGGTGGTGTGGTGGACACGTGATGAGAATAATATCTCACTCAATGAAATTTATGACCTTTTTTTTAATTTAATTTTATTAAAAAATGTGTTAGTGGTTTCTAAATCAGTCACTACAAAAATTTATAACGGATTTCAAGACCAATTTATTATTGGTCAATACTTTCCATTATTCGGTGTTTAAGTTAGTCACTACAATGACCAATTATTTGCAGTCTCTATTTCGGTCACTAAACAACAACTTTCTAGTAGTGAATCGTTATTTCTCAAAATGTTATGTATTACCATTATTAATAATATTATTATTATTAGCGCAAAGACATGCACATGTTCGTCTTTTCGTTCTTTTTAGTACGCTAACACATGTAAATTATGAACGGTATTTTAGATAAAATTTTGATTTTGATTAAAATTATTAGTACAAATATTTCTGACTTTCAAATTGTAACAAAACCAAAAAAAAAAACATATTTATCTTTTTCATTAACAACAGTAATTTAACAAATATAATATAAATCCTTTTTTTTTTAGTACCACCAATAATATGACATTAATATAGGAAAATTTGTTTAAGGGTATAACTGGAATTATAAAAAATTCAGCTCAAAATCTCTATCCGTCTTTCCGCTCTTTTTATTGCACTAACGTTTGAAAATTATGAACGATGTCTTTTCATTTCTTATAACACTTTCGTCATTTTTTCTTCTTCTAATTTAATCATTTTTATTATAAAATATCAACATCGTTATCAATTTTCATCAAATAAAACAAAAACTAAAAAAAAAAACTTGCCTAGAATCTATCAAACCCGTAAAAAAACTCAAATCTTCAACATACAAACATAGAAGTATATAAGAAATAATATAGTGATAACAGAGTATCTAAGGGGACAATTAACAACGTCCTCAGAAGTATCAAAGGGGACAATTAACAATGGTTGCCAAAGAGATAACAGAGTAACACTCCAAAAACGTCCCCAAAAGTATTTTAGGGGACAATTAACAATCGTTGCCAAAGAGACAACAGAGTAACACTCCAAAACCGTCCCCATAAGTATTTTAGGGACATCTTTTAGGGGTTGCGAAAATATTACTGGCAACAGTCAGAAAAGGTTGACTTAGCGATTTTTAGGCAACAATTTTTACATGTTACCTGAAAAAGTGTTGCATAGACAACAAATGGTGTAGTGTGTGTTAAAGAATAGGAACATATTTCTATTGATGAAACAAAAGAACTTAATAAGGAGCATTCGACTTAAGACACACCTTTAGAAAAAATTGATGAGGAGCAAATTATACCTCAGGCATCTGTGAAATCTCCTTTCACGCAATCTATTTTGGGTCAATTAGCACAAGATGGTGAAGAGGTAATAAGTAAAGTTTTGGAAGCTAGAGACGTTTGTATTGATGTTGATAATGAAGAAACCCCCTATGTTTCTAAAAGTCACAGGAAGAAGATTAAAACTAGAAGCTCCAATGTGACTTACAACACCAGCTTCAAGGGTGTCCCATCTCACCATTCCAAATGACATTCCTCTTTTGGAACGTCATGGGTATAGGCAACCCTGATACAAGAATTTCCCAAGTGGTTTCTTGAAGACAATTCGAATTTCCAAATTTTGTGCGAATTTTCGATCTAATGCTTTGCCCGACTTGTCGAGAGTTTTGGGTGAGCATATAAACCCAACTGTTCTTTATGTGACTGATCAATGTTCCCCCAAAATTCTCAAAAGGTGACGAGTTTAAACAGTCCTCCAACCAAGCTGAGTTTTCCATCAGATTTTCTTATTCAAAAAATAAATGAGAGAAAGAAGCTATTATAAAAACAAAATAAAAAAAAATTATTAACTATATATGGAAGTGTTCAAAACTAATTACAAGGCTCTCTCTCCCTCCCTCCCTGCGTTATTCACTCAATGAAGCGTTGACTTACAAACTCATTTGATGATCTTGAAGCTAAGGTAATTTCATGAAAGATCTGGAACCCAGGCCTAGGGAATTTTCATTGAACTCATGGTTAAGTTATTTTCTAATTGTCATGTTGGTATTGAGTTAATTGAAAAAAAACAACTTAAATTTCAAATCTCTAACCCATTTATTTCACATATTGTCATTTTTCTTAGCCTTCAAATAAAGTGATAAGATGTATCCTTTGTGCTTGTGAATACATAATAATCATTGTTGTCAAAATCCCGACTTAAATCCTAAAATTCAGGATTTTGAAACTTTATTCACCTTTAACGACTCAAATCCATAACAAAATTCTAAAATACGCAAAATCCTAGTAAAACCGCATCAAAGTCGCACAAAATCGTGAAATCCATACAAAATATCAGGGTTTTGAAGGATTTTGAACGATTTTGCCCATTTTTTTAGTCATTTATGTATAATTGTTTTGTGAACTTTAATATGAGTCATTTATGACTATATAAAATTTATAACATATATTTAGCATTATTTTATATTTGGTAAAATTCATCGATTTTAATTGTGATTTTACGATTTCTTATATCGATTCTATAAAAGTAGTTGAGTAAAATCCTTCGATTTTGATTGCGATTTTACGATTTTCGATTTTGCTCTTCCCTTCCGACCTGAAGTAAAATCCCAATTTTGACAACTTTGATAATAATCATCCACGGATATCTGCCCATGACAAAAGGCTCAGGGTAAAACTTCTCAAGATTCAGGCTAAACAAATTCCCAACCTTCCATGTGAATTTCTCAAATTAGTTTAATTAGAATACTCTTACAGTGTAAAGTTACTTTACACTATCAACCAATTAAAATCACTCTTTAAGACACGTCAGCTAAGTGGTTAAAAGGGAAAAATATCAAATCAAATCTTAGAATGTTTTAGATCAATATGAATCTCTTTACCGAAAAACCGATCTTGGTCCATCCTAAAAAAAACAAAACGCCAGACACAAATTGACAACATCAACTCAATAACTTCTGAATCTAAGTCACATTTTTCCATGCTCTCAGACTCTTATATAACTTCTGAATCTAGATTACATCTTTAAAAAAAATAATAAAAAAAAAAAAAACCATTTGTTGTGAATCAAATTGAGAAGCTCATATTGTATCCACCATGAAAACTTGGTATGAAAGGTGAAAGGTGGAAATAGCTTATGAAGATCAAAAATAGATTAAATCAGAGCTGTAAAAAATAAATTAAACATGGAATGATGGCATTTATTACTCCATATTTGACTTTATTTTTTATTTTTTCTATTTTAGTTTTCTTTTTATTCTAATTAAACTCTTTCTTATATCAACACTCGTTTCTTGATGCTCCATATCTAAAAACTCCGTAAGAGTGACCTAGCTAGCTCTTGAGAACGACATAACTTTAACAAAGAGAGAGAGTGTTAGAGACTTATATAGGGAAATAGCATTTCTCCTACACTTTCTATTTAAGTATAGAAACAGGGCCGTTCCTGGGGAAGTGCAAAGAGCTTTATAGTGCTGGGACTCCCCAATTTTGGGGTTAAGATCATCTCCATTTGGTATAATAAATGGAGGATGCAATTTGGAGAGAGATAGACACATAAAATAGATGGTGAGTCCTACTATTAAGTGGGTCCCACCATCATTAATTAACAGTACTGATGGCGTGCCCTAGTGGCAAAACACGGGAGTGTACTGTTGGGCATTTTGGCTCTAGTTCAACTCCCACCGATGGGAAATTTTATTTTTTTTAATTGTATTTTTTTCCAGCATAATAGGGTCTTTTTGGTCCTAATTTTAATGGAATTGAGGTCTATATCCTCAATGCTATCTCTTCTCCTTCTAATTCAGTTCAATTGTAATGTTTTTCTCTTTCTATTTTAAGTCTAACGGCCTTTGTCGTATATAATCGCAAAGTTCTAACAACAAACATTATAATTATTCTTTAAAAAAATTAAAATAAAATAAAAACATAATAGTTTTTTTTTCTTTTAAATTTTTATTTATTTTTTTAGGAGCCTCTTTTTACTGAGAGTCAGGCCTCCAATTTTACAGGAACGGACCTATATAGAAACATATTTGTTTTAGCATACAACATTCCTAAAAACACTACCAGGAACTAGGAAGGCATCTTCGTATATAATTACACTCTTCAAAGGAAAACAAACTTTTTTATCTTTTATTATACTATTTATTTGAAAATAGAGAATTAATTTCAAAAATTAAATTACAATTTTATTAAAAACTATAAACTTACTAAAAAATTTAGAAAAAAATTAACAGTAAAATATTTTGTTAGAAAGGAATGAGAAACATACAATTAATACTCGACCCACCAAAAAATACAAATGAGAAGGTTCGAAAACCATTCATAATATACAAAAACCCTCTTTTCTTCTAGCAAGAAACCATTTCTAAGAGGTGCCTTTAATTTTTTTTGAGGGATAAGAGGTGGCTTTGATATCATTAACTAAATCTTCTTTTAAAACTTTATTATCTGTAAAAATTCTATGTTTCTAGCCCCTCAATTTTTTCAAATGGTAGTATGTTATTTTATTTTTTTGAGAGAAAATGGTAGTATGTTATATTAACATTAAAATATACCAATGATTTTTTTTAGAGTAGATGAAGAGAAACAATTACAGGTGGTAACAGAACGGGGTAGCACCATTTGAAAATATGGTACTATCCGGGACAAATAAACCTTGCACTTACAACACAAAGATCATCCACTTCTCTATTTTCTCATATGTTTCTCACCTTTCAAAGCTCTCTTTCTCTTTCCACTAAACTCCCAAACAAACTTTAAAAGAGTAAATTAGCAACATACACCCACTTATTTTTTTACTAAAACTCATTTTTCATTATTCAAACCAATTTTAAATAGAAGTGTAATTTTATAAATTTAATTTAATTGATTAAAAAAATAATAACTTTTTGAAACATCATCTAACCGTTTTGTAACAACGTTGGTTCCATCTTTATTTGCCATTGATCACCAATTGTCGTTAAATTGCATGATTTTTATCTTTTACGAATTTAAGATTGTTTTTCTACCTAAAACAAAAAAAAAAAAATACATTCATGTACAACAAATAATTACAAAGTCAATTCTCAATTCCCGCTGGTACTAAAATGATTTTTTTTTCTTCAAAAAATTAAGGTCTTTTTTTTAAAAATAAACTAAAGTGAAATCGATAAAACTATCTTATTCAAAGTGATTTAAACTAATGAAACTCCGTTTTTCGTTCAAAATGAGGGGAGTGTAGCTTGCTAAAGTGTTTTTAGATAGGTGTAAATTATATATATGCACCCAAATTGGCCCAAATGATTGTTAACGAGTAGCTAAACAATTTTAAACTAGAAACATGTGTAGTCTTTTGGGTATGGGGCAATGATTCATCGAGCATTTACTCAGTGAGATCAGCTTATACTTTTCTTTATAAGAGAGCTAGTGTGGTGGACGAGAGGTCAGAATAAATTGTGCAACTTCTCAAGGTGAATGTTTTCTCTTGGCAACTGCTTCAGGATAGGATTCTGACTCGTCAGGATCTCTTTTATAGGAGCATTATAGTTGATGCGTGGTATTTCTTGTGTTTTCTGTAATGAGACTGTAGAGTCGGTTTGTCACCATTTTGTTAGATATCCTTTTTTAGGTCAGGTATGGTATCATGTGTTTATGTAGTTGGAGTGGGAGTTGGTTTTACCTTCAGATTTAACGAGTCGTCATTTTGTGTTCAAATTAGGCGGGGGGAAATAGGAGAGGTTAGGTTTCTTATTAATATGGCAAATTGTTGTGTAGTCCTTGTGGAGATCCTAAAATGCTCACATCGTTTTGGGGAAAGAGACGTATGTGCTCCAGTTGGTGGATATGGTTAAATTTACCTCTTGGAAATAGTTTTTAGGAAAGCATTCTTGTCATATTTGTTCCTTCGAGTGGGGTCATGAACCCAATCTGTGTTGGAACCGTTAGTATCTTGTGGCGGATTTGTCTAAGGGTTGGTTGATTGAAAGGTTATGTTCCTAGTCTTCCTCTTGTTCGGTTGTGGTTAAGAGTTTAGATGGTTTTTCTGTTGTTTTAGTTTTCGCTCTGGTTTTTTTGTGGGGAGGTTCTTTGTTTTTGTTATCGCTTGATATGAATACTTGTACTCAAATTTTTATATTTGTTTGAACTCTTATAGGAGATTTCTTCTTTTTCTTTATTTATATAATATATTTGTCATTAAAAAATAACGTAAAATTGAATTAAACATCAGACTATAATATTTAAACACTCCCACTTTTTCATACATTAATTCAACACCATATTTTATTTATGTCTCTCTCTATTTCATCATCAATCTATTAGATCAGTCTATTTTTATTTTCATCTAAAGATATATATTTTCATCTAAAAATGTGTACCCCATAACACGTAACATTTTCCTTAAATATTTGCACTACAAGATGACGGATTGTGATTGACTGCAGTCAAAACAATAACACAGTCACACAGTCATATTAACTGCAGCCATTGAATCAAAGCAACGCTTCAGATTAACTTATCTGGAACTCAAAGTTTGAACTTTGTTGGTGGAGATATGTTCCAGTCTATTCCTCAAGCAGATGCTGTTTTACTCAAGGCATGTTTATTTTCATCAATTTTTACTATTTGATTTCATTTAATTTTGTATAATAAACTAGGAATATTTTGTAACAAATACTAGGTTCATCAAAAGAACTAGGCATATTTACTCAAGGCATGGTTATGTTCATTTAGTTTTTACTATGTTCATCAAAATATGTTCAAGACTTCATAATTAGGAATAGGATTTATATCGTTATTTTACCTTGTATAACAAAGTCAAACAAACTAGGTTGCATATTTTGTAACAAGTACTAAAATCTAATATGTTTTTTAAAGTGGGTCCTTCATGATTGGGATGATGAACTCTCCTTAAAGATATTGAAGAACAGCAAAAAAGCTATTTCAGAAAAAGAGAAAAAAGGAAAGATAATAATCATAGACATATCAATTGATGAAACAAGCAATGATCATGGATTAACCAAGTTGCAATTGCACTTTGACATGGTAATGCTGACTCTACATAATGGAAAAGAAAGAGAAAAGAAAGAATGGGAGAAACTTATATATGAAATAGGTTTCACCAGCTACAAGATTACTCCCATATGCCGTTTCAAGTCTCATATAGAAGTTTATCCTTAATTTTATTTATGATTAATGCAAATAAATTACCTACAAATTCAATACGTCAAAATTGTAATGTATATTGTTTTTGATCTTGCACCCAATGTTTATTGTTTTAAGAGGTTCCCAACTGAAAGTAGTTGGTTTTGTTGGGCAGTCCTAGGAGTATCAAGAGGCTAAACGATTTAGGACTTATAAGAGACATTGACATTTCATCATCACCTAAGACCTACAATTTTTAAACTATATGTGTCATCTAGTGTGTGTGTCTCTCTCTCTCTCTCTCTATATATATATATATAGAGAGAGAGAGAGTTTTGCTAGAAGGCACATTTTATGAAGGTGTCTTTTAGCAAGTTATAACTAAAAAGTGGATAATCACACCTTGAGGTGTGGATTGCTAAAAGACACATTCATGGATGTCTTCTAGCAAAACTCATATATATATATATATATATATATATATATCAAAATATGAGGATATAAATGCATGTACTTGAATCCAATAATCTCTCCATGTAAGTCTATCACATCCTACACTGTTATTATCGGTTGAACACTGTTTTTACCAACCGAACACTCCACCTAAATAATCATCTAAAATACTTTTGACACAAGGATTCAATACACCAAAATTCACCCCCGCTTGCCTACCAATGATCTCTAATCCTACTTGTTTGAGAGTCTAGAAGAGTGTTGGAAACACCAACGAGTTAAGCGATCATTGACCCATAAGAGATATTGACACCACTTATTCATCTAAAAATTCAAAGCGTTTATAATATAAGTCATCCCTCTTATATTTTAAACATTTAGATATGTATTTTATGTGAGAATAAACAATGATCATACATGAATATTGTTGAACCAAAATGGGTTTTAGGACAATGTCTCTTAGGTTTTGATGATAACAATGAATGAAAGAACAACTTAGTAATATAATATTTGTTCAAGTATGCAGGACCATATAATTAAATTATGACATAAAAGTCAGGTTTTGGTGCTGATACATCAAGCTTTGAGCATAGGAAAGCATTTTGGTACTCAAGAAAAGCATTGGAAACGTCTGAAGACTTAGAAAATGATTTGAAGAAAGATCAACAAAAAGTCTAAGCTTTGATCAGAAGATGTCTTCAATACAAAGAAGAAAACAAGCTCTGATAGATCCTGCCTCTGAATTAAACAAGCTCTGATGAAGTCAGCAGTCTAGGACTCTAACAAGTTTTATCTTCTTTAGATGGAAGGTTGCTTTCAACCTCTGATAAATGCAATTTGTCTTCTTCTGACCACGTGCAGAAACAAACGAAAAAATTCAAAGGCAAAAAGAATGTAACAGATCATTTCATATGCAACAAATGATTTCTCAAGTATTGTTCAACGACATTATCGAACTAAGTCAAAGTTTTCAAAATATCATCAACCTTTCATGAACGAATTTGATGAGTTGGCAATCTTCAAACAACGCCTATAATACTTCTCTTATATTTAATGACCTAAGCATTTTGAATAATATACAACACTTTGAACAATTTACAAGATCCAAACCTCAGTCAAATTCAAAAGCCTTCAAATACTTAGAAATTTCTTAGCAACCTAGCATCTTAGAATTTTCTTAAGTATCAGAAGTACGTTGTTCTTAAAGTTAGTTTGTCACTCTTAGAGTTCTGAAAGTGTAAACAATTACAAATCATTTGTAAGACTCTCATTGTATAAGTCCTGTTGTGTGAGGTAAGGGAGACTCTGACTTGTGTGTTAGAGCAATTGTAATCTTGTGTAATTATAATGGAAAAATCCTTTAGGAGTGCAATGGGGCTGATGTAATTATTGTAACAGTCCGTTTTTCGTTAGAATTATTTTATTTACTTATTATATGTGTTTAATTGTTGGTTTGTGTGTTTGATTTGAGATTAGTGGATTTTTAGACGAGAAGAGTATTTTAGTCATTTTACGACTAAGGGAATTTTGGTCATTTGATGAGTGAGGGTATGTTAGAAATGTTAGAATTGATGGGTATTTAGTATTTTTAGTGTGGTGAATTATTTTAGTAGAGTTAGTAGTAACTTGAGGTAATTAATTAAGGTGGTGGTGTATGAAGTAATTGAGTAGTAACATTTTAATGAGATGAAAAGATACTAAACATGTTAAGAGAGTAGAAAGCATAACCTAAGTGAGACTATATAAGTATAGCTCTAATGAGAAATTAGGGTTACACATTCATTTCATAAGTTTTACCAAAAGGTGGCTAGAGAGAGAAAGTAGAGAGGTAGAGAGAAGAAGAAAGAAGGAGAAAAACTTAGAAGGGGAAGAAGAGCGGAACAAAAGCTAGGAAGCTAGAAGAGGAGAGTGAAGCCTTAACTTGAACTTTTGAGAATTTGAGGTAAGGGGGATAGATAAGTTGTTCTCATAATAAGCTATATCATATTTTTAGCTTTTGGGTCATGTTTATTTTGATTGATTTCTGAATTGATTATTATTTAAGTTGATTTTCGCACTAAATAAAGTAATAATTTTGGGTATGTGAAAAGTGGTAGAAACTTATTGTTGTTGCATGAAATTCATGGTTTAATTATATTAAGTTGCAAATTATGGGCTTTTAGCATAATTGGTTGTAAATCATGATGTTGTTGTTGAATGTTGTTGAATTCATGATGTATGTGCTAGATGAGTGATTGGGTATATGAAATTGATTGAGTTAAGTTGTTGTTGATGCTTTAAGTTGTGTTTGCTTGAATTAAGTTGTTGTTGTTGGAATTTTGATGAAACAAGTGATAACTAATTGAATTGTTGCATAAGTTGTTTTGAATGTTGTGAAAAGAGCATATTTGATGTGTTTGAGCCTTGGAATATGACTTTAATGGTTTTGGGTGTTATAGGAATCTAAATAAGCACTTTTGGGACATTTTTTTATGAAAATATGATGTCAAAACACACCAAAAGACCCTTTTCGTAGCGCTGGCGCCTGCACTGGAGCGCTAGGCGCCCAATTACAAAGACCCAGCGCTTGCCCTGCACATCCTAGCGCTAGGTGCCCTTGACAGTGCAAGTTACTACTTGCATTTTGTCTCGGATGCTTGGGGGATGGCGTGTATAGTTCCTAAGCGATCTTCTAATGATAACAACTTGCTGTTTTGATTAATATAGTTGTTGGAACATAGTTTACTTGGATTAAAATTGGTTTTATTAATTTGAGACAAACTTTGAATGAGAAGTAAGTATGAATTTGAAATAATCGAATGATGAATTTTCTTAAGTGAAATGATGATGTTGTGACTTGTCTTTTGTGATGATGGACTTAGATGAAGCATGTAGGTTTGATAAGGAACTATAAGAGTTGGTAACTTGATTTTTGGTAAAAATGTGAAAATAGACGAACTTTGGTGAAATGATGAAATATGACTTGTTAGCTTGCAAATGACTTATGCTCATAATAGTATGATGGGAAATGATTGAATTAATGATTAATATGCATAAGATGTGATGGATTGTGTGAAAATGAAAATAGACGAACTTTGGCAAAATGAGGAATTATGATTTTATAACTTGCAAATGACTTTATATTCATGATAACATGATGAAATAAGAATGAATCAATGATTGATGGGTGTATAATATGTTAGTCATCATTGATGTGAGTGATTATTCGTCTATTATGTGAATTGTGCTTTATGAAACGAGGTTGTTTCCTTGTGGTGATAATTGTTGATGATGAATATGTTGAGATGAATACTTGGTAATGAATATGTAGAGATGATTAATTGATGGTAATTGTTGATGTATGAATGCATTGTTTGATAATGCAATGTGGTGAAAATGTAGAGAATATGAAGAGTTGTTTGGTGTTGCACATTATCGAGTCAATACTTGGCATCCATGCATTCATAAGTCCTATATGTGGAGAATATGTTGATGGATCAATCGGTAAAATTACCTGTGACATTCAAATGGTACCACATGCATGTAGAGTCGTGTCTAGAGCATTACATGCATATGAGATCTGTGAAACGTGTCATATTTGATTATGTGACTTGTTGAATTATGTAAATTATATGATTGGTAAATAATGCGATTATGTGGAGTTGTGTACTTAAGCATGTTTGCGTGGTGATATTAGTACCCTTGAGATAGTATTGTTAAGGTGATGAGATATTGATAATGATTTGATTAAAGAATGAGATATGCTTGAATATGTTATGATTGATTTTATGATAATATTCACATGATGTTAATATTCTAGGATGATGAAAATGTATGTTAAAAGAATTGCATATGAAAAATACCTGATCTAAAACAAAAAAATCGTTGAAAAAACAATTTTTTTTAGAGGAAAAAAAAACCTAAAGTTAAATAAAATGAATTAAAATAAAAAGTATATAAGTAAATGAATAAATCTATACGTTTGAATTTGTTTCATTAGGGCTTAAGAGTTTGAGCAGTAGCATAGCAGCACTGAAGAAAGAAATGGAAGACATTGAAGATTTACTCATCGGAGCCGCTACCGGAGCTCCACCGGGATTCCGTTCACCGTTATCCTCTGTTACCGTCGGCGTTGCAACGAAGAAGATTCAACGCTCTTCACTTTTACCTTCACCCTCACCTTCAATCCCTGGCACTCAGGTTCTTCATCTTCATCTTCATCCTCTTCCTCTTCTTCATTATTTGAATTTCTAATTATTTTTGTTGTTTTGTTTTCGCAGACGATTTTCATAAAGACATTTGGATGTTCTCATAACCAGGTAAACTGAATTTAATTATAGAATTATGTATTATTTTAATTAATTAAGATTATGATTATGATTAATTGAGGTTGGTTAGTTGATTAATTAGTTAATTAATGTTTTGATTTGAACAGAGTGATAGTGAATATATGGCTGGTCAGCTTTCAGCTTTTGGGTATTCATTGAGTGATAATCCTGATGAAGCAGATCTATGGCTCATAAACACGTATGTTTTGCTCTTTTTAATTGTTGTTATTTTCATTTTTTTTTTTTAGAGATTTTTGTTGGTTATGCTCATTTAAAAAATTTGTGTGGTTATGTAATTTTTGGGATGTAATTTGTAGATTGAATGATAAATGATTTAGGGGATATGGAAACTTGGGGCATGTTGATAAATGATAATGTCGGTTCTCGTTAGTTTGAAACAACCGCCGACATTGTTGTCAATTGCGGATCGCGGAAAATATGGTTTGTTTAAATTTGGCTATTCTACAGCCCTATTGTGCTCCTATAGCGACTATTTGACAACGCTTCATACTGAATAGTGTATTGCGGAACAATAGTGATTTGTTCAAATTCCGCTATGCTATAGTGCTATTGTAGCCTCTATTTGACAACATTGTTTGTAGATACAGATCAATGACCATATTATTATGTATCGTTTACCTATTACTTTATTTTATTGATGGAAAACTAAGTGGAGAAAGAGAAAGTAGCAAAATAGTCATTTCTCTTATCCGCAAAGAAACTTACATAATATTTATTCAAATAAAGAGAAGAAAAAGAAACTTACATAATACCTACAGAGGTTAGTCTACTTGCTCGTATCTCAAAAGGACGTGAGTTCAAATCTCACTGAAGATATGAAGACCTTGTTGTCGGGTAATTTGTAATAAGCGTTGTTTGAATCTCAAGGTCTGACTTGGCCCTAATGAGCTTCTGCGACTTAACTCACCTAAACTTTTAATTTTCAAAGGGGAAAAAATAAACTTACATGGTTTAGTTCCTGATTTGATGAGGAAGGTATAGGGATTGATAAGATATTGTGACTTGTGAATTGTGATATTTTCCAGAAACAAAACGTTTTAAGGAAATGACAATGTGCTATGAACTAGACTTGATCCCCCACCCCTTTCCTTCCCCCATGTGGCATCCTATTTGCTTAATGATAGCCAGAGCTTCTTAGCTGATACCTTTAACCCTTTAACTACTTAAAGTGTAACATTTGAAAACATATCTTTCAGAACCATTGCATTAACTGGTTGGTTGATGATTTGCTTATAATGTTGGATACCTGTAGCATGGTTTTAAGTTGTGGTTGTGGTCACGATTACGCTGCAAGCCATTACATTGTGGTAAAATGCAGCCGATGAGGTTGAAATTGCAGTTGCAATGCCGTTGCGGAGATTTCAAAATCTTCAATATTGCGGCTGCAATTGCCTTTGCGGACCGCAATTTGAAACCATGACAAGTACTCCACTAAAGTTTCTGTTACCGGCTCAAATTTTTTAAGGATAAGTTTGGAAAAAATTAGTTATAGTATTTTCTTGTAGATTTTTTATCTATATTCTTCATAGCTTAGGCAAGAAAAGTATAAAAGTAATTGATTAGGTTGTTGGAAAGTAGTTACTAATCTATAATAATAAGCATGGGTTTCGTATCTGCATGGCTACTTGCATGCACATTACTATATTGTCAACCCTAAATTAATTGTTGATATCTAAATGGTTCTCAAGGGCCCGTTTTCCTCAACTTAATCAATTTATCAATCTATCATATTTCAATTTCAAATATTTTCCTATCAGAATCGGTTCTATTTCAAAGGATATGGAAATCGAGTGATTAAAATGTTCATTTTATTGAAGCGGACAGTGCTGTCTCCATCAGTTTGATAATGAAAAACAGTTTTGACAGTGGATCTCGTAGGAAGTTTTAGTTTTGTTTCTTTCAGTCAATATATTAGAGTCTAGAACTAGTTATTGTTCTAATATCTTTATGTGGTTAAAAGTGCATATATCTGTGCAATAGTGTGAATAAATAATCATACTGCAAACCGTTCTAATGCTTTCTGTGATTGTCCTTATATCTTTTGTTTTATCAACCTGCAAAGTCAAAAAGTTTGTGATTCTAGAGTTTACAAGCCACATTCCAATAACTATGTTAAAACCCTTTGTTTTGGTCTCAATGTCTCATTGTGTTATGTCATTCATGTGTATGGAGGCAGGTGCATCAATGTATTAGATAGGCTGGACATGTCTTTTATTATCTGAAGCTATTAAAGTGAACAATATAGCATGAATGCATAATATTTTAGAAAACCATATATACGTATGAAAAGAAAATCATGTTAAGTAATTACTGGTGCAGTTGCACGGTAAAGTCCCCAAGTCAATCTGCCATGGATACCATCATAACAAAAGGAAAATCTTCAAATAAACCACTAGTTGTTGCTGGCTGTGTCCCTCAAGGAAGTCGAGATGTGAAAGAGCTGGAAGGGATCAGCATTGTAGGAGTCCAGCAAATTGATCGTGTTGTTGAAGTTGTAGAGGAGACTTTAAAAGGTCACGAAGTGAGGCTTTTGACTCGCAAGACATTGCCAGCGCTTGACCTTCCAAAGGTGTGAATTCAAACTTGTTATAATTCCTATTCATTTTGTATGGAAATATCTTTTCTGCCATATGTATTATGTTATTTAATTTAATTTGGGTGTTGGATTATGCCTTTCGACCTTTGTAACAGGTGAGAAAGAACAAATTTGTTGAGATTCTTCCAATTAATGTTGGTTGTTTAGGTGCTTGCACTTATTGCAAGACAAAACATGCTCGGGGTCACCTAGGGAGTTACACAATAGATAGCCTTGTAAGTACTTCAGTAGTGAGCTATGTTTTATACTCTCACTCACTCTCCCTCTGGCAAACATTTGCGCACACACTATTTCATTTTCCTCACATCTCACACATGTGAGCACTATTTCATTTTCCTCACATCTATTAATTCATCACTAATGCAGGCTGGGCGTGTAAAATCTGTGGTATCTGATGGAGTTAAAGAAATATGGCTGAGCAGTGAAGATACTGGAGCATATGGTAATTTTTAATATTGGTCAGATTCTTTTAATTACTTTCACTTCTTTAAGACATTTGTAGATCTGATTTGAAGAAATTTCCCTTTTGACTAGTGCATATACATCCAAGCAATTAGGTTATGCAAAATGTTTTGATGTTGAGTTTAGGTTTTATATCAATGGTTTCTTAGATCATGATGTTTTACAGGTCGTGACATTGGTGTCAATCTTCCAATTTTATTGAATGCCTTAGTAGCAGAATTACCAGCTGATGCAAGCACTATGCTGCGTATTGGAATGACCAATCCACCTTTTATCCTTGAGCACTTGAAAGAGATAGCAGAGGTTTTACGGCATCCATGTGTTTACTCCTTTTTGCATGTGCCAGTTCAGTCTGGAAGTGATGCTATTTTGAGTGTAAGTCAGAAAAATCCTTACAATACTATGGACAGTGATATTCTAAATAGTATATTGACTATTTAGCTTCCTGGTGGTATAATCGACATAAATGGAATTAGACTTTGATTTTCAATTCTTTCTTCCATTTTTTCGTTGTAGTAAATGGATTTTTTTACATTTAGTATTTTGTCTATTGATTCAAGAAAATCAAGAAAACGTTGTCGATGGATCCTAGCAAGACTACTGATACATAAAAGGATATCTATGTATACCCCTTCTATGAAAATTTTGAAAAAAGAATAGGATTTACGTATTAATCGAACAAATCTTCTTTGTAAGATTTGCAAAATATTTTTTTGTAATTCTAATCTTTTAGCATC
>Ga0228711_1007397_pt1 | contig 15945 bp, 10 predicted proteins | sample MedpolnodulmetaG_2_FD_177996 | JGI IMG/M metagenome (GOLD analysis project Ga0228711, IMG submission 177996) | Root nodule microbial communities from Medicago polymorpha collected in Santa Monica, California, United States - brown nodules | ecosystem: Host-associated > Plants > Roots > Nodule...
TTTTACACCTTAAAAAAAAAAAAAAAAAAAAAAAAAAAAAGCGATTGGATAGATGGAGTAATATGCCGTATCAGTTATGTTGTGCCGACAAAAAAAAGTAGGCTTAATAGGTCATTTGGTCCCCTAATTAATTTCAAGTTTTCATTTTGGTCCCATAACTAATAAAACTCATGTTTTGGTCCCTCAATTGTCCCTCCGTCTGTCAAAAGAATCCCAGACTGTTAAGTTTAACCCCAAATGCTGGTGAATCAACATTGTAGGTGGTCCACCATAGACCTCATTAATTTATTTAGTTTAAACCATTTGATATGTTTTTCTGAAAATACAACTATTAGATCATGCATGTCTACTATATCTAAGTGTACACTACCACCACAGAAAAAAAAAACAACTTTCTTCGTCTTCTTCCCTAATTCTCTTCATCATCTTCATCACCATCTTCATACCTTCATCAAAACAAACCCCCCCAAAAAAGTATTTTTTTTAAAACAAAATGCATAATCATCAATCAACAACAACAAGATCCACCAATTAAACATATTAAACACTGTTATCATAACCCCAAATATTACAACACAAATATATTACTCATAATCCCAATTTCATAACCAATCAACCAATTAAACTCTATTATTATAACCAATCAACCAATTAAAATGAAGGTCTGTAGAAAATCAAGATCTGCACTTCCTTCCCTCTCTTCTCCTTCGCGATCTCTTCTTTCCTCTCTTCTTCGATATCTCTTCTCCCTCTCTCACCCTCTTCCACAACCTCCTCACCCCTCTGATGCAACCAAAGTACAGTATATTTACAAAAAAAAAAAACAAAAAACTCACACCACACTACATCTAAAACTAAGCAAACTCAACTCCCATGGATCTCGACCTCCGCTCTTTCCTTCCAGACGACACCGCAACCAATCTCCCACCCACTCATCACTCTACCGTCGAGATCTTGTTGATGTTGCTGCCGCGTCGAGATCTGTTCCGACTCCGAATGCGGCGACAATTATGCACCGGAGGAGAATTTCGATTTCGATTAAATCTAAATCGGATATTTTGGATTTTTTGAGTGAATTTAGTGAGAAAATTGAAAGGAGTGTGAGTATTGGTGATATTGATTTCAGATGTGGTGAATTGGGGGTTTTGTGGAGAGGAGTGAGAGTGTTGGTAATGTTGGAATTGATGCAATTGAAGTGAATGAAGAGAGGTTAACTATGTGATGAATTCCAATTTGAGTTTGTTTTGTTTGTTTCTGGAAAATTATGTGATTGAGTATTGAAATAAATTATGTTCTTTTTTTTTTTATTTTTTGTTTTTGAAAAATTTTCTGGGCTGTTCTTAATTATGATAATGAAGGAGATGTTGAATTATGAAGAAGAGGAATGAAGAAGATGAAGAAGATGAAATAAAATTAAGTGTTGTTGCAGCTTTTAGATGACAATTTAGGAATACCAATTATTTTATTTTCAATTACCTCTAAGAGAGTAAGGTCTCACTTTAACAACCTTACATAGACATACAAACTTTGTAGGATTGACGACCCTATACCCGTAGAGAGCATATAATCTTATTGTGATCAACAGGTGCAACTTGACACTTAGAGGAACATATTCCACGAACTAATCACTTAAATAGAACCCATATCTCATAATTCATAATTATTTGTCTTTAATCCAACAAGGAAATATTGGGTATTCGAATAATTCTAACCACTACTAAGTTCTGCATTCAAAACTTTTACTTTTGTGCTATTAAAACTTAATTGAATTATACAATCGAATCAACCTTGCAAAATTCCCCCTAATTTGCTCGCTTTTATTTACTTTAATTGCTTTTTATTTTTTGTTTTAATACGTTTAGTTAGTTGTCTAGTTAAAAAGACAATCCAAGTAGAAACGATTTTAGTTATACTACTTTATTACTTGAAAACGATTTGACGATCTTACCAAATTTGGTCATCTAGAAGTATTAATCATTTTATCATAAAAAAAAAGAAGCATTGATAATATTTTAGATGCATATAAAATACTAAAAATGATATTACATTAAACTAATGAGCAGTATTAGTGTGACACAAATACTCTCTTCGTTTCGAAATACATATTGCAGTCAACCACTGTACACATGTCAATGCACAACTTTGATCGTTAATATATTTAATTATATGTAATAAAAAATTATAAAACTTTGATTTTTTGAAAATATTCATCGAGACAAATCAAACAACATCTTACATGGTAACATTTGTATTTATATATTAGTTAAAAAATATGGTCAAACTAAGCTATGTGAATAATACACATTGTATAATTGCGACATGTATTTTGAAATAAATGGAGTAGTATATATCTTAACCCCTTAATCATTAGTATAAGATTCAATCATTGGCCGATACATATGAAAAAAATGTTCGTCGGGAAAGGTTAATTTCTTAAAATGATCTTTGTTATCTTGAGATGATTGATTTTTGGAATGCGCGCAAATTAAAAATAAAAAGTCAAATACTTTTTTTGGTCTTTTATGTTTGACAAAAATATCCTTGAAATTTTTAAGTTTCAAATAGGTCTTAAGTTTTTTTAGGTTTCAAATAGGTCTTTTAAGTTGTTAATTTAATGCACCTATTTGAAGTTTTTTTTAAGTTTTTAAGTTTCAAATAGGCCCTTAAAAGGGTAATAGTGCATTAAATTACAACTTAAAAGATCTATTTGAAACTTAAAGTACTTAAAGGACTAACCCGATATTTTTGTTAAACTTAAAGGACCAAAAGAAGTATTTGTTCAAAAAAAAACTAAGGACTATCATTAAAAAAAAAAAACAGTAGATTATAAATTACTACAATATCTTATACTATTCCCGTCCTTAATTATAAGACCATTTTGATAATTTTTTGTCCCTTTTATAAGACATCTTCGATATTTTCAACTATATTAATTATTTCTTTACCAACATACCCTTATTTATTTTACATCTTTTTTCAATAAAGAATAAATATTATATTAAAAACATAAACTAATTATCTCTCCTAAATTATAAAATTATTAAAACAATAGTAATTTCAGACATATTTAATATTATCGTCAACTTTCTTAATTCCTATAATTTGCTTGAAAGAGTTTTATATTTAGGGATGGATGTGGTAATTTATTTGGTAATTCGAATCATATATTGATCACCTATTTATTTCTTGTGTTTTATGATAATATTTGGTATTTGATTTGTGACTGGTTCGTGATTTATTTGGCATCCCCTCGTAAATTATCTTTGCATCTTCAACACTTATGTGGATTGGGAGGTTTTTTGAAAAACTTTTGTTTAACTTTCAAGATGATTTGGTTAGCAACTGTTTATGTTATATGAAAAGAGAAAAACATGTGTATTTTTCAACATAAGGAGGATTCTATTCATTCCATTGTTGAGTAGGTTAAACTTCTCTTGTTTTGGTGGTTTAAATCGAAGATTGTCTCATTTAATTTTCACTATAATCTTTGGAGGTAAAACCTTTTTTTTTTTGAGGGAGGAGACAAAACCTTTTGATGTGTCTCACTGTTGTAATTTAATTTTTCTCTTTCTCTTTTGTTGGCCCTTGTTGTTTCACTCTTTTTGAATTGTTTCTTAGATCTTTTGACGTATCCCTAAACACTTCTTCTGTTGGCTGACACTTTTGTTGTGGAAATTTATTTCATTTTAACCTCTAAAAAAACAGCCTACATTCGATCCAATTTTTTTTTAGAGCAGGTCCTTTTGAATGATTGTTACAAAAGGACATTATAAAATATCCATTGAAATTAGTCAAAAATAACATTTTTTTTTTACAAGTCAAAATTAAAACTTTGAAAATTAAGCTCATGCAGCTTTCAATTTTTTAATTTGAATTGATTTAAACGTTAACACCCCATACCGCATACCCCATGCACTACTATAGACTTTATTTTTATAATTTTTTTTAGCATTATTACTGACTTGTCTTCTCAAGCAATCGAGAGTTTGTCCTTTGTAGCCGACGGTCAACAATTTCAATCAATATATTTTTATAAAAGGAATGATGACAAGTCAATGAATCAAAAATAAAAATATTTTGTTGAAATCTAGATAATTTGATTTTTTTGATTTTTTTTAATGAATTGAAAGCAAATTATTTAATTTTTTAAATTTTTTTTGAGTTTTTTAATATATGCTCTTAAAACAAAAGTTAGGGCAACCATTTGTATAATTATATAAGGATTGTGGTAGATTAAGGTGCTCTTTACTTATTAATACTACTCTCGTATTATTTATTCTTGGAGTAAGCACATGCAACGCTTTTATATCTAAGATCTCTTATCCTCTCATGTCTTTTACTCCAATTTTACCAGGTCATAACTCTTTGTTAGGACAAAAATAGATCCAAAAAAATCATTCCAAATAATTATGTTATCTTAAAATTTTACCAATTTCTTTATATTAATTTTTAAACAATTGAGTACAATTGGTTACCGTGATTGAGTCCAAAAAAATTGTTACAAATTGCTTTAAAGTATACGTGATGTCGATGTCTTATTGGACAATCCAATTAAAAACATTTTTTGATTACAAACTTCGGAGATGGCCTACATATTACGCAATTTCCCCTAAAAAAAAGTTTATGCAAAAGTTTATGCAATCTAGAAGACTAGAACACACGTCGTATTGAAATCTTCTATAACAAAAAAAAAATTCTATAATAAAATCTATTATCATATATAATTTACTATTATATATTAAGTCTGAATGCATGTTCATTTAATAGTAATATTTTTTTTTGCTAAGCAGGGAGAGAGACAGGCATCAGGAGATAACACTGACATCCCAACTAGATTGGTACCCCGGGAAGCCTCCGTCCTCTGCCTATCCAACTCTAAAATTCAATAAAAAAAGGGGGAAAAAGTTTGTACAAAGAGAGAGGGGGGACTAGGCCAAAACCCTCAAAAAAGAAAAGCAAACAAGAAAAATAAATAAATGACTAAGGAAATCTATAATTGGGATAGAAATCTATATGCAACTTGGGCGTAAGAGTTTCTAACCAAATAGAACCTTGAATCCCATGACCCATATTCGCCAGTTTGTCCGCACAACTGTTACCTTCACGATACCAATACTACGAACATTCCAATATAACATAATCATTTGGAAGAAGGAGGAGGACCACCCTTTGCACGAGTTTGATAGGGTGTGCCGATGACTTGCTTTTTAAGCTTTTGCTTCTGCGACTTTGTAAGAACTTGAGTGAAGCCTTCATCAGCCATTCATTGATCATACTCACGGATTCTGGCCCATAAGTCAAGACCATTATGTATATTCCTGCTGACATGTTGTTGTACGGGTGGGACCTGAAACGCTAAATTTACCTCTACGTCATCTGTGACATTGTTTGTTGCGTGTTGGAGATCATGGTCTACATCTGCTTGCTCATTTCCCCGAGCACCTATGTTCTCCTCAGCATCTATCTCCTCCAGCACGTGTAAAGAAGTGCTAGGCAGCCGGTCGGTGCGAGATGTAGTAGCTTCTGTCTGATCCTCAAATGTGTAAGTAGCTTCAAACTCTTTATCGACAGAATTCTGAGGTACTGCCATTTGAGTTGTGTCATTCGGTATGGCGTTGCCTGTATCCTTATCCGTCGTTCCATCTGCTATATCCCCCACATCTGTAAATTGCGTGGCTGCCAACTCCTGAGGGACTTATAAAAAAAGAGTCTTCTGTTGTTCATTATAAAGTTTATCTTCTAGGTATAACTTGATAATAGAAAAGGGAAAAATAATTGATACATAAAGAGTACTCCTTCCATCTTAAATTATATAAAAAAAATCGCACTTATTAAAAGAAATCAAAACATAATAATTTATGCTGTAGTTTTTTGTTCTTTTTATAGAATAAGTTTTATAAAAAGATGTAAAAATAATTTTTATTGGTTATTGGTTGTTGAAAAAGACGATTTTTAGGAATAACATTATTAAATATGATTAAAGTTGGTCTTTGTTCGAAAAGATGATTTTTTGAAAAAACATTATTATATAGGATTAAAGTTGGTTTCTTTTTTATTTTGTAATTTGAGATAAAGAAAATAAGTTTTTTTTCCTTATAAGAGATAGGGAAATATGATTGCTCATAACCTTATAAACGTGGCCTGACCATATATAATGTCAGTTCTCAGTTTAATTTCAACGTGCTAGATTATATTGTTCCTTTGATTTTTGATGAAATAAATTACTTTTCTCTTGTAAAAAAAAACCTTAAACCTTTGAACTCTAAGGTTACTTTATTTATTTAGTTTAATGGAAAATAAAACTTCATGCATCCCATAAAAGTGATGAATACATAAAAAGTTTTAAAACATCTAACCATCGATATCATGATCTTATTCAATTCTTGATTTGGTAAAACTCTCTCATGATTTTTTATACATGTTTTATACATGTAAATATCTTTCTAATATCATTTTTCATATAAATAGTTAAAATATAGGCAGAAAATCATCTTCCATTTAATATGAAAGACTTATCTTTATAAGCTTCATGTTCTTTTTTTTAGGGATTTATAAGCTTTATGGTCAAAAGCGCACATTATGTAAAAGTAATTTTGGTTTAAATATGCATTTGGTCCCTGTAAATATAGTCAGTTTTGATCCTTGCATTTTTTTTAAAAGGCCCTTGTAAAATTTTCTTTCTTTTAAAAAGATCCCTAGGCCCTTGTAAAATTAATTTTTGAAAATATAATTTTCCAAGAACTCTAATTTTTGAAAAGTTATTTTAAGATTTATTTTCTTCAGATTCTTTTACGAAAATTTTAATTTTGGAAAAACTATTTCATTTTTTTCTCGATAATTTTAATTTTAATTATGTGGCATGTCACATCAGCGCTATGCGGCAAAAGTTGCACAGTCAGGAATTGCCACGTGGCCAAAACTATGCAAAATCAGCTGAATAGTGAGGTCAGGAACCTTTTTAAATGACAAAAAATTTTGCACGGGCCTTTCAAAAAAAAATTGCAAGGACTAAAATCAAAACTGGCTATATTTGCAGGGACCAAATGCATATTTAAACCTATTTAGTTCGCTTAAATGATTAAAAAAACTTACTATTTTAAGTGTTTAAAGAGTGTCCGGGGCATCCATTAACATTTCCCTTTTAATTTTTATGAAGTTTTGATACCCCCTTATAAAATTCAGATTTTTGGTCCTCCTTTTTCAATTTTTTATGACTTTTGTTTGCCAACCTCCACTACAAGAAACTTAACCTTTAGTGACAGTAATTTTTTTTAGGTAAAAGTCATTTCACTATAGGTAAATCCCCTAATACCTAGAAGCTTGATTTTTAGTGACGATAAATTTTGGCAGGCAAAAGTCCATTTACTGCAGGTATAGTCCCAAAAACCTATACCTATGGCTAAAATCCGAAGGTAAAACCAAAAATTTTGTTCAACGAGTAAAATATGTCACCGTTGACTATGCGAATGCAAAAAACAATCCATGGATATAGGTACTTGGGGCTAAAGAATTTTTACCTCGGAAATTTACTTTTACGGAAAGTCAAGTTTTTTTGTAGCAGGGGTAGAGGATCAAAAGTTTGAAAAATTGAAATTAGAGTACCGAAAAGCTGAATTTTAAAACAGAGATACCAAAACTTCAAAGAAATGAAAATAAGAGTATCAAAAGTACATTTAAACTTGTTTATATTTTTCAATTTTTGCATGAACATTATGTAAAAAAGTAATTAAAATTGCTGAGAGTTAACACAAGATAAATTACTCTATCAACTAAATGAAAAATTGTTGATTACAGTGAAAAAGTGATTTTACTATCTTATCTTTTATTATTTTAAATAAAAGTGATATCTCAACTCAATTCAAATAAGAGGTATTCTGTCCTCGTGAGCTTAACTCAGTTGGAAATGACAATGCATAATATATGCAAGATCCTGGGTTTAAACCTCGGCCACTACCAAAAAAAAAAAAAGGGGGTATTCCGTGCAATATTGCTCTATCCAACAAAAGTTAACCCCCCAAGATTTTAAGCTATTGTGAATGCTAACTTTTGAACTAAATAAAATATGTTTCTATAGGAGTAAATTTAAGGTTCAAGTAAAGTCCTATACTATACGCAAGAACTTAAAGCAACATTGTCTTCTTTCTACACTGAGGAAAACCGCTCATCTTAACAGCTACCTAAAATTGGCTACACTCAGTTACGAGCCATAAAGCAAGAGAGCATCTTGGAGTAAAACTTTGTACTGTTAATTTTCAGGTTGGTTGATGATGATACTAATGAATAGAAAAGAACGTTTAACGACTGAATAGGTAATTCAACACATGAGCAAACCTTGGGGTATGTAACTGAGTGTTCCCATGTTTGATGGAGTTGGATGAAATGAGATGGAATGGAATGGTATGATGTGTCCATCTTTGGATATATTTTTTTTATAGAATTTTTTTTAAATGAGTTGGACACCGAAAGCTTTTAAGGGTCAGAGCAAATCTCAAGGAACGTTTCCCAAAATTTTATAGGTAGGTCAACTTCTTATCAATTGAATCAATATTCATTGATACTCATATTTAAATATAGGATTAAATGTATTTTTAGTCCCTACAAATCCATGAGTTTTTAAGTTTAGTCCATATAAAATTTTAATTATAATTTTAGTCCTCTAAAATATTGTAGTTTGTAAAAATAGTCTCTATTTTGAAAACTTTTTACAGAAATGAATAATTTTAATCCTCTAAAACAGTCCCTAAATAAAATGCAATTAGGGGACTAAACTTAAAAGTTTGTAATTTTATAGGGACTAAAAACATATTTAACCCTTAAATATATTAAAGTAAGATGGAATGGAGTAGAATTTAGTGACATCCATTCCATCGCATTCTATTGATTTCCTCTTTTTTGCTTTCACCCAATTTGGGAGGAATGAGTTGAAATCCTTACTTTAATCAACTTTATAATTATTTAATAAGAGATAGGATCCGTTGACACCATGTGTCAACGAATTCATTGACACCAAATCTCAACCTTCAATTTTGTCTAATCCAATGGTTCATAATTATTGGTTCAATTAACTCGTGTATCTTTTTTTGCTTATCTCACATGATCCCATGCCCGTTGTTTTGCTTCATCTTCTCCAACACACATCAAATAACCGGATAGCACTTGGGTGACATAGAGTTGAGTGACATTGGCGATATTGGTCAATCACAATATCACAATGCTTGTGAAAGAGAGAGAAACACAAACATTGTAACAATGTGATTGACCAATGTCACCCAACTCTAGGTCACCCAAGTGCTACCCCAAATAACCAACCCATCCAATATCGATCAATGCTGACCCATCCAAAATTTAGAAACACAATTTCCATGTTAATTTCACCGATCAAAGCAATTTAGAAATTGAATAACTCAATTTCAAAAATAATTCTTCTGTCTGAATTTCAAGAACTCAATTAAGCGATGAAACTCAAGAACTCAATTTAAAAAACAATATTTTTGTCTGAATTTTAAAGAACTCAAGAACACAATTAAAAGCAACCTTTGCTTCTCACATATCTAAATTTCAAAAGGCAATTTTCACACCTAAAATTCCACCAATCAAAGCGAAGCCATCCAAAATACCATGAATTCATTAGCTTCCTCTAATTCCAATCGATCATCTATATGAGAAATAAATCAAGGAATGGATGTGGTGGAGAGTGACGCATTGTCCAGAAAAAACAATTGAGCATCATTGTGATTTTATTTTTGGTGAACAAACATCATTGTGATTTTAAATTGTCATCAAAAGTAATTAAGTAAGGATACATTAGTTTGAGTCAATTTAGAGAATATTATTAGCCTTTGATTAAAATAGATTGACGGTTGAGATTTGGTGTCAACGAATTCGTTGACACTTGATGTCAACGAATTCGTTGACATCAGAATCCTAACTCATTTAATAATAATTTTATCTTTATTCTTTTTAATCATATTCAAACATATAGCCACTCACATGAGTTCAAAAAAGCATAAGTGAATCAAAATCATGGTCTTTACGTTTGAAAACACCAATCACTAGAAATGAAAGTTTATTTGCATGTCGAACTATGGTCTTAATTAAAATAATTAATAGTAATAATATTGACCAACATATATTTGAAAAATATATTCATGATATTATACCATCAATATAATGAAACGAGAACCAGAATTTTAACTAAGCAAATTCAAATTAGTCATAACACTTAGCATTAAGCCAATAATTAACAAAGATCAATGTCAATGACCTACAATTTTAAAAATTAAAGAATTATGTTTTTTTTATAATAAAAGAATATGTTTTAATTCTACAAAATATTTTTTTAAAATAAGGGTGAAAGTGGAATAAAAAAATTATAATTCTTCCATATTATTAACTTTCCAAACAATGTAATGAGAAATTTATTCCGCTCCATCATAAACATCATAAAGTAGCCAAATTGTGGAATAGACCGTTCCATTCCATTTTGTTCTATTCCGCTCCGTTAGTTTAAGCAAATCCAAACAGCCTAATCCTTTATAATGAGCAACAGATTAAATGTACATGCTGTATGCTAATTTGAAGACATAGTCATCCCAATAGGTTAATTTAAAATCTATATTACATTACAATAAATATAAATAATATGAATACAGAAGACAGCACATATATTATTCTGAAACAATGCAATTTATTAACTTTTCAACTCAAAACACAGCTCACACAGCTACAGGTTCTGTGGCTTTCTTCAACCATGCATTTTCAGCTTCATCCAAATGTGGAGCCAAAATATCTCTACACTTGGAATGATAAGAGTTCAACCAATTTTTCTCTTCTGGATTTAGAAGGTTCAGGTCAATCAACTTTGTTTGATATGGTGCCTACACGAGAAACATCAAACAATTATGAAGTACCATAAGAAATAACATTCTATTGTCAGTGACAGCTGAATCTTAAAATAGTACTGATGTTATAGCATAGCGGAACTTGGACAAACCGCTAAAGCACAGCACAATTTGGACAAACTGCTATTGACCCGCAATACGCTATTTAGTACAAAATGTCATCAAATAGCAGGACTACAGTGGCGCTACAGCCATGTTGTATAAAAAATAAAGATCCCACAGAAAGAAAAAAAAACTAAACAAAAGTTATACACAGGTTAGGACTTACCCAGGTAATATGCTCAAACGATAAGTAACCTTTATCGCCAAAATTAAATTTTGTATCAGCCTCGTTGATAACAAGCACATTCTCCAATCTTATCCCAAATGCTCCATCCTCATAGTAACCAGGTTCTAAAAACCAATTCCAATGAATATAAAACCAAATAAATATAAGTATAATCGAACATTTGTTGACTTTTAAATTGCTAGTAAAATAAATTGAAAATGATTCAGAACAATGAAATAAGAAAAAAGATAATTGGCTATAACAATATCTAATACTAACCATCGGTAACAGTCATGGAAGCTTGCAATGGTACATTTCGTATTCTGAAACTGATTAAATGAGGTCCTGCACATGTTATGTGACATTAATTTAAATTCTGATTTTGAATTAATTGGAAAATAAATCGAAAAATAGAATCAAAATAAGGAATAGGTAAACTGTGATAGTTCAACTATACCTTCATGGACATTCAGGTAGGACCCAATACCGTGACCAGTTCCATGTCGATAATCAAGACCATAGTTCCACAAAGGAATTCGAGAAAGAATATCAAGTTGGTGACCTACAAGAATTTTAAAAAGGGAAAAACTAGCTAAGTTCTCGCGTTTGAAATGGAGTCTAGCTCAAATTATGCCCAAAAATTTTGACACTAGAGTAAAACTTTGTAATACCATTTGTTCCATTAGGAAATCTGGCATTTCCCAAAGCAATGTGACCCTTTAGGACCTGCACCAAGTTCAGCAAATCAAGCAACTTAACATAAATCCTCTTCGGAGAATAAATAAAATTGGGAATGCAGGACAATAACTGAAGTGTGATCTCAGTTCGTAGACCAATAAGCTAGTAGCAGCTTTACTTGTATTACAAGATATTAAATGTTAGAAAAAGACTTCTGCTAGCCAATAGGATGGGAGAATAATTTCTCAATTTGTTTCCCAAATCAAAATCTCACTTCCTATTGAGGGAAAAAACTTGGATATTAAATGATTAGAAAAAGTAAATAAAGACACATACTGCTGTATAACAAGCTTTTTCATGATCCGAAGGTCTCCCGAAATGAACGGTACGTGTAATATCAGTTGTTCCATCCAGATACTACAAACACACAACAAATTATCAGTATACAGAACTGGATATCATGATTAGAATACACCAAAAGAGTAAGTTTCACTAGTATTAACAATCTCTACAGACTTCGGCAATTGTCAATAACGTATACTAGACAGACCTGGGCTCCAGAATCAAAAAGATAAATTTTGTCTGGATCAAGCTCGGCACATGTTTCTGCTTGTGGGGAATAATGAATAATAGCTGCATTTGGGCCTACTGAGGAAATAGTAGGGAAACTCAATCCTCTGAAATGCTGAAAACAGATTAGAAAACAAAGAGTAAGAATCGAACATAGACTGCATACTCTCTACAACATGCATACATATTTCTTTTGAGTTTATATGAAAGAAACATTTTTCCTTGTAACTTCATTTCTATTGTCTTCAAACAAAATATACTAAGCAAATGCAGTCAAATTTCAATTCTGGTATGCTTGAGAAAATGGGGTCAACTATGACAGTAACATGAAGTTGAAAGATTCCAGAATGGGCTTAACAGACTTGTGAAAAAATATAAATTTTCAGCTTTCTGGGAAAGATTGAAACAGCTTTTTCAAATGCTAATTTCAGAGGCTAAAATCTTTGGCATCTCCACAAGTGCTTTTTCTTTGACAATATTTTTGCTAAGAAAAACTTATCCAAAAGAATACTTAATTGTTTAGTTGACTTCACCTCTTTTGATGCTCGAAATTCTTCAAGCTTGTCACTTACAGTCACCTCAGTCAATTTCAAGGACTTCCTGCCATACAGTTTTAAAACTTCTGTAAGCGTATTGTATGATTTTCCTATTTACTGATGCAAATGTGTAATGAGCGAATTACATGAAAGATTTTCCAAGGGTACGAACATTTTCAGGAATCAGTAAAAAGATCGTCATCACCATTAAGAAAGGTAAAAATAAATCTTATTTGTTTCGCTCAGACAACATTTTTCTGATAGAAGGCAAGTTAATTTAATTTTCATGAAAAGATTTATAGTGGGAAGTTTTATCCCACTGTCACAAATGCCAACCCGGGCTAAAGAAATGAAACCAGTTTGGCAAGTTTTTCTTAATTTTCACAAGGTGGTATTAATATTAATCATGCTAATAACTCACTCTCTAATGCACTATTTTCAGCACTACTTCTATTTCCTAGGTAAGTCTACATTGGACTCAATAAAATATGAGGATCCCACTCTCAATTTGATTGGACCCTTAGAGCTCACATGAACTTCACTCAATAATGAAGTGTTGAAAGAGCATGTTAGAGAGTGTCACAAAAGGATGCTTACAAAGGTTTCTCCTTTTTTACGGTGTTCTCCACCAAAAAGTATCCAGATGCTCCATAAATATCCTGCATCTGCACATTGAACCAATATTTTGCATCATTAACTGACACCTCAGATCTTGCTGTATAATTTGGCCGATTCAGAGGAAAACCGAAAATATAATAGAGAGAAAAGAAACTAAATGTCCTCGTCCAGAAAATAAAATATGTCTAGAGACACAAGATCCAAATGCAAACCTTATTATCCAACCAAACAAGATATTGCACAACAGCCGCACCATCCCGAACATGGGCCTTTCTTAACCCATCCAATTCCACTGGGTTCTACAAGCAATAAAGAAATTAACAGTGAGCGAAATTGTATGTGATAAAATAAAAATAAAAATGTTTTTTAAGATATGTGCAAGTGCTTATCAAATTAATTGTTGAGATATTGTTCTCAATTTCCTAAGATAATAAACTTAAGGGATGTCAAAAACTGTCGGCCATCCTTCATATAGTATTCCATATTTATGAATGTAATTGAAGCATCCTAATCTACCAAGCAAGGTTGTTTTGAGAAAACTTCACATTAACTTCTCAACTTTGCCAACAATCAAATGTCATTTATAAAGGGGTATAAGCATACATGATACAACCTTTAAAGCTTTTGGAAGAGCCAGAGGTGATTGCTGCAAGACAACTGCATCAGGGTTCAGTTTGGAATACAGAGCATAACAGCATGAAGCTGGATCAGCCCATATGAGGTTGCTAATCTTTTCTCCTGTTTGATGTTTACCATTTACACTCTTATTGGTTTCACTGGTAAAGTTTTCAGATTGCTTCGTAACTTCAGCTAGACTAGCCTTGGCAGTAGACACAGAATCAAGCTCATTAGTCGCAAGCAATGCCGCATCTAAGCTTACTTCTGTATACTCTTTAATTTCAATTCCATTCTCCTCTAAATGAGTTTTAACCTGGCAAAAAAACACAATTTTCAATAAGTTGTGTTACCAAAGTAGCATCTTCCAATCCGAGGATACAAAGATCATTAACCAAAGTAATACTCTGCCAATATATCTTTCTTAATCTTCCCATGTAAATAAACTTCAGTTTAGTTCAACCACAAATGATGTTTTCATTGATTCAAATTACACCATTGTTACTACATTATATACATATACAAGGGCAGAAGATTTTTTATCATTGTTTTAGCACAGTATAGACTAATAGTAACTTGATATAATATAGTTCAATTGCTGGTACTTTACAGCCATAGGATTCAGATGAGTAGCATTGGACATTTTTAAATAAAGGCCTATCATTCTTATATATAAGGAAGACAAACAGTCGGTGGAACAAATTTGGAGCTAATGAGGCTACTCAAACTGACCTCAATAGACACCTTTCGCTTGTCCACATAAATGAAGGCAGAATTGGATGTCACAATAGCAAATGCGTGAACAACAGGACAGTATGCCACATCTTTTCCACGAATATTATACAGCCAAGCAACCTGTATTGGATGACATAGAATAAAATGAGAAAAAAATAGCATAAAAAAGGGTGAACGTTAGAGGCAGAAAATATCCTCTAATTAAAAAAAAAAACTGTAAGGGGAAAGAAACACAAAAGTACAAACTATTAAGAGGATACACTCACTTCGTCGAGTGCTGTTAAAACTATTCCTCGAGCATGCTCCTGTGTAAGCTTTTTTCTCAAATCTTTCAACTTATCTGTGACAGAGCGACCTGCAAACTTTAATGGTTGTACAACGGCAGCATTAATTTCTAGTGGTGGACGTGTTGTCCATACTTCATCAACCAAATTCTTTGTTGTTTGGACCAGCTTCTGCTGTTTTTTGGCAAAGGCACGTTCCCATCTTTGAGCAGTATCAATTGAAATGCACCAAGGGTCAACCCCAATTGCTGCATCTTTTGGCAAGTTCTAGTAAATGGAAATGACTTATCAGTACAAACATCCCATACAAAAAAAAAAAATCACAGTTATAAACATGAGATAAATAGAAAATAGACCACTCAGCAGCAATTCATGGATGAGGCAAGACTAATTCACAACATTGTCTTCATGTCGATATTATTTGCTTTTGAAATTTCTAATAGTATCAAGTCTTATCCCTATTTTGACATATAATTTCGCTTAATGTTAATTACTTTTTTTGACATATGTGCCTTCTCTTCCCACCTCTCTATAGTTCTCTTCCAAATCCTCTTTTTTTATCTTTAATTTTTTAACAATAAAGCAAGCACAAACAACCTTGGTCAGCACCTAAACAAGGAGAAGCTATTTGTGGAAACCATATCAACAATGCCATCAACAACATCATCTCCTAAATTTTGTCTTTAGTGTTGATATTTAAAAATAGCATACATAAAAAAAAAAAAAAAAAAAAAAACTTT
>Ga0228711_1007398_pt1 | contig 15944 bp, 10 predicted proteins | sample MedpolnodulmetaG_2_FD_177996 | JGI IMG/M metagenome (GOLD analysis project Ga0228711, IMG submission 177996) | Root nodule microbial communities from Medicago polymorpha collected in Santa Monica, California, United States - brown nodules | ecosystem: Host-associated > Plants > Roots > Nodule...
TCCAGCACTTCTAGAATTTCTGCTTTTCACACCCCCAGACTGTCTAAAATTGCTACAGACTCAATAAAAACATCAACACAACTGTTTCTTCAAAATCTTCTATTTTTCTTGCTTTCCTTGTTGTTTGAGCTTGCTTGTGAACTCAAAACATCATGAAAATGACACTAAAAATAACGTAATGTCTACTGTCATCACAAGACATAAGAGTTTTCACTAACATGCTCTTACTATCCTCACTCTTACACCCTTCACCCATATTTATAAAAGTTAATTTCCCTAAAGAAAACTGTAAAGTTATATTGCAACAAACATACATTCGGACTTTTTCTTCTTCTTCTTTTGTTTGATGTGGAAGTTGCCATTTAGAGTTTGGCTAAATTTGGTTTGAAATGCAATATACATTGAAATACAAAAATGTCATATTATTTTAATTAATAATCAAACACTTTATTTGAGAAATTGAAGTTCACATCATTGGACAGTATTGGATGAAACATCTGTCAGTATCACAATATGTACAAACTCTTGTATTCTTAAGAGCAAATTATTCATACAATCATGTGTTTCTGCTGCTACACAAGTTCTGTCTCAGAAACTTCCATGTTTTGATTTTCATCTGATTTACTCTTTCTATTGGTGAATATTACATCCTCTTTCGTGCTTGCTTTCTTCTGGAACACGTTGATTTTAAATTGTGTACTAAGATTGAAAATCTCAAAACTCTCCAAATGAGCTGCAGTACAGCTGAGCTGCAAAGCATATCATTACTCACTCACTGCCCTTCCAAACAACCAACCGATTCTGTGGTGTGAGCAACCTCTAGACATCTCGGATAACAGTGAAAATAGCCAGATGACTACATGCAGATGGATTCCTGACAATGTACAGTCAAACAACAAGTAAATGCTTATATTGGATAGAGAAAAGTTGCGTAAGAAATTGCCAATACACACCATAAGGAAATATTAATTCATGAGATACATTAAAGAGAAATGGGAAACCAATTTGACCCAAATAGTAATCACATGTGTCAGTATCGTGTTAGTGTCGAACACAGACACATGTTGGACACCGGATATGTCTTCGATGAGAAGTGTTTGTGCTACAAAACATCCTCCACATTAAATTCAAACAATATTTTAGACTACAGAAATACACAAATTAATCTAGCCACAGACCTGTAATTAATTGAGAGAATCTAGCTTGGTGCTCCTCTTCTTTTGTTTTCTCAATCTAGCCCTGAAGTTATGATGCACCCACATGTTTCTTTGAAAATTTAAACCGATTGAAAATCTCTTTTGTTTCTTTTTCTTTTGTGAAGCAATGGGATATTCATTTATTTTTCTCTTTTTATAAGGATTGGTGAATATAACATCCTCCTCGGTGTTGCTGTTCTCCTTCCACACGTGAATTCCCATTTGTACACTCTTTAATATCTTAATCTCAGTTTCACTAAGATTGAAATTCCACAAATTCTCCAACTGAAGCTCAACATGGATCCATTCATTTTTTAAAAGTTCTTTGTCCATCTCAGACACGAGATTTGCCCATCTAATCTCTTTTTCCAATTTCAGATCAAACAAATATGTATGTTCCGACTCCATAATGCTAATAGAACGATTATTCAGCCCAATTTCATTGACAAAATAATTGACTTTTACTACCTCCCAACTTACATTCGGAAGAATAATAATAGAAGTAATAGAAGGGATCCTTTTACGAAACCAGAAAGAAATTGTGAGTCCCTGGATTTGGTGCTCGAACCAATTTGGAATCCCATCTGTTCCGTTTGAGAAACTAAAACAAGTGCGTCCAGCCTCATGAACTTTCTGTTAGTTTATACAAGAAAATAATAATTAAACTATGAATTATATATGTGCAATACTAGTGCAATAAAAAACAACAAACCTGACTCAATAACATTCTTCTACTCGAGGAACTCAATGATTTGCATTCTATTGCAGAAAGCCTTTCAAGATTCGGTGGTATCCCTCTAATTTCCTCAAGATATTTGCAGCGATCCAAATTAAGGACCCAGACAAGGTGACATTCATTTAGGCATTCAGGAAGAATTTTGAAATTGTTATTCGATAAGTCTAGCGTAACCATCTTAACACAAGACTTGAGAAATATTGGGAGGCATTCATCAGAGAGGTTGCTGCAATCTCGGAGACTAAGCTCTGTCAAATTTGAAAACACTATAGAATACATTTTATCATTATGTTTTGGGAAACTGAACATTCCACATAGTGATAAGCGATAAAGTTCGCTGAGATTTTGAAATGAAGATGGCAATTCTCCTATGGAAGTATTATATAACGAAATATATTCTATATTTTTCATCTTGCATAATAATTTTGGAAAACTCTTGAGGCTCCTACACTTAGAGAGTTCCAATTTCTTAAGAGATGCCAAACCTAAAGGTGGAAAACTCTTGAGCTTGCTGCAACCATCTGCACTCAAGATTTCAAGTTTATTTAGGTGTCCAATCGAATCGTCAATTGTAATTAAATTCTTACAATTTTCAAACGATAACTTTTCTAAATTTGGAAGACCTGAGACATTAAGTATATGGGTTAAATATTCACAATGGTCCAATGTCAAGACTTTCATATTCAGGAACTTCTGCATAAACACAAGGAAGAAACAAATACATAAATTAAAAATCAAGCATTATACTTTCATGGTATTTTTTATCATGACGAAAACAAAATCATTGTGAATTTATAAATATACACAGTTAGAAAGTGAAGTTTTTCACTTGCCTTGCTCAAAATACTAGATGATAGAGACTTCGATAAACATCCTTTCCATTTCAATACACTCAGACTGCTTGGAAGATACTTGAGACCTTCAGAAAAATGGCCATTTTCAATTATAAGTGTTTTGAGTTTTGTCATCGTCTTGAAGGCCTTTCCTTTCTGGTCTATTACGTATTCCATGGAGTGGAGATTCATACATATCATTTCAATTTTACTAGTTCCCTTTAAAAAAAAAAAATGAATCAACTACAAGAAAATAAGATATAGAGAAATTTACGTGCAATTAAGTGAAAAGAAATAATAGTATGGGATGGTCATATTTAGTCCAAAGAGAGCAAAGTCGTATTAAAACTAAACAACAAATTAATCATAGATATTAATATTACTCACAGAATTTTCTTTGAAAACATGAACTATATCATCTTGACACCATAACCTACTTCTTTCTCCAGGCTCTTTAGGTGATTCTCGTCGGATGACTTCTTTACCCATGTCCTCTATCAAGTCATGTAACGTCACGTGACCATAATTTTGGTCTATGAGAGATTTTTCAGCCAACACTCCTAGATGATGTATTATGCAATGGCCATAATGAGAATGGAGTATATATTTGGCATCTTCCCATTCACATCCTTTGAAGCAACAAGCAATGTCTAGAAAGACACTCTTCTCCTCTTCTTCCAAAGAATCATAGCTCACTTTAAGTATGTTTTGGATCTCTTTATTGGGAATCTTGTCATACCCATCTAATGTATACTTCCATTCTTCTATGTTCTTTCCAAACAAGTTAGAACCTACTATTTCTATCACTAACGGAAGGCCAGAAGCATATGCAACTGCACGATTTAAAATCTCTTCATAACTTGAAGGAACTTTGTCATTTTTAAAAGCCATCCACCTCAACAATTCAAGAGCTTCTATCCCATTCAACCCTTCTATTGCATGTGTACTATTTATCCCATGACTTCTTAGCAAGTGTTTGTCTCTAGTGGTAATGATGACTCTGCTTCCACAGCCGAACCAATCAAGTCCTCCAGCCAAAGCATTCAATTGGTTCATATTGTCAACATCATCGAGAATCAAAAGAATCTTCTTTCTACATAGCCTCTCTTTTATGATTGGAATCCCCTCACTAAAATGGTCTAACTTAATTTTCAATCCAACTGTTTTTAGAAGGAGCTTCTCTTGGAGCCGTTTCAAGTTATTTTTAGCTGAATTCTCTCTCACATCATGAAGAAAACATAAACCTTCAAATTGATCAGCAACAAAATTATATATTGCTCTTGCAAGTGTTGATTTACCCAAGCCTCCAATACCATAAATTCCAACCATATGGACCCCATCATCAGATCCATTATCAAGAAGCGATTTCATTTGTTGCACTTGAGACTCTAATCCAACAGGGTAGTTGGCAACATGTAAGGGCTGACGACTGATCTTGTTGGAGACGTATTTGACTATCTCTTCAATAAACTTGTATTCATATCTTTTCATGAACAATAAGATAAGTTAGTATGTAACATAATCACAATCACATCATGTACTCAGAATATATTGTACATTTCTAACTATTTTGACATATAAATAACTAATACTTGTTTAAAAACATAAATAAAATAGGTGTTTCTCATCTAGGGTTTAAGATGGTATTATTAAGGAATAAAAATTAAATAAATAAAATGCAGAAATGATAAATAGGAATTAAATAAAAAGGAGTACCCATTACTAAAATGGTCGCCGGACAAGTTAGCTGCTTGGGTAAGAGCTATCTTCCATTTTTGCAACCTCTCCATGCTATCCATATTATTTTGGAACCTCTTTTCATGCTTAGCTAGTGCTTCTCCATAACTACCACTTTGATGTCGCACATGAGAAGGATCGACACCAAAAAAAATAGGCAAAATTAGGCGACCCATTGTCTTATAGCAGTGAATGATGTGGACAAGTTCGTCCAAGCAAAATGAAGAAGTGGCGTAGTTGGTAGAAAACACAGGAATAAAAATCCTAGATTCTTCAATGGCCTTGATGAGTGATGGTGTGATTTCATCTCCTCTTTGAAGATCATTGTCATCAATGAAGGTGTTGATTCCCTTTTCAGTAAGAGCCTTGTAAAGATTTCCAGTAAAGCTGTTACGAGTGTCACTGCCCCTGAAGCTGAGGAACACTTGGTAGGTGAATCGATAGGAAAATGAAGAAGATGAGGAAGGGGATTGCATAGCCATGAGAATTGAGAGAAACTGGATGAAATGAGAGTTTGAGAATGCAGATTATGAATGAGTAAGTTATTATGGTATGTGGAGTCTTTAATATGTAACTAAAAAATAAGGAGAAAACTTATTACAAAAAATGGTTTGTGAAACTTCCTTGCCACTTCCTACAGACAGTGTGGACCAATCACAGTAAATATCAGTGTACTATCACCTCCTTTTGCTAATTTCTTGAATGTAATTACAGTTCAACTTTTGTTCAAAACTTTAAATAAATAGAAAAACATGTAAAAAACCAAAGAATAGTGTGATAAGTACCAGAACTATTATTTTTGTTTGTGACACATTTATATATATTGCAATAATAGTTTTGCCTAATGCTACGATATAAGACTTTCAGTTATGTTCTTTGGGCACACCTTCTGATACCGTATTTCAACATTGTATACCATTGAGTGTGGAAGTTGGTCCCGCGGAGAGAGCTTAAGCACCTGAGAAAAACTATTTAAAACTTGGAAGCCTTTTAAATATACAAGATAAAAGCACATTTTAGTAACTTAGGGCGCAACTGGTAAAGTTGTTGTCATGTGACTGGAAGGTCACGGGTTCAAGTCTTGGAAACAACCTCTTGTGTAAAAAACAGTGTAAGGCTGTGTACAATACACCAAATGGTGGGACCCCTTCCCGGAACCTGCGTATGCGGGAGCTTTAGTGCACCGGGTTGCCCTTGCCCTTTTAGTTTACTTGTAACACACGTCATTAATAGATAGAATAATAGCTAACTATGTACCGTCATGTAGAAAGGTAGAAGTAAACTAAGTAACCAAGATGTGCTTTTATCTTGAGCATCATCATGCTGTAATGCTGTTAGTAATGCATATATCAAAAAGATTTTGATATTTCCATTGAATTGAAACTTCCTTTGAATTTTCTATATCTGTTCATGTGGAAAAATGGAACATCGAAACAGTAGACTTCAAAGACATAAAATCTATATCCGTACATGCACCCATCAATGAAGGTTGACTTGAGGGACTAATTTTACTGAATAAAGTATAATTTTTGCTTTGAAAATGGATTTGCATGTCTATTCAAAATATTACCCTTTGAACTAAATGGTTAGTAACCATGCACGCACAATTTTATATTTCATTAAATGTTTAATTGGTCATTTAACTGTAAGATAACAAATTTATATTTCATTTCTAATATGACAAGCTCTGGCCTTTAAAAACTGACTTTGAAATTAAATGAGTTGTTCTTTGAACTCCAAAATCAGATAAGAGTAGCAAATTTAAAAAGCAGATATGTCTATTTCAACTTTATGTGTCAAACATTTTGGAAGTACCTCCATTTGATATCATTTTTCTATAGCCTATTATTAGTATTACCCTGTGAGATTAACCAATCTAAGGACCCTCTGCATTTATTTGGCTCTACACTTTTACCAAGGTGGAAACTTCCTTCCCATTTCCTATTTCCTATCTTCTGTGAACATATGTGACTGGTTAATGAAGAAAAAAAAACAGTAAACAAAGGGAAAAAAACAATCCACTTTAGTTGGCCTAGTGATGTTGGTTTGGGATCTTGGAGTGTGTTCCGCTCAAGATCTCAGGTTCGACTTCCCTTAAGCTTTGTTTGGGAATTTGGAGGGAGGGGAAGTAAGGGCTTTTGGAAGCACAAAAATATAAAGGAAAATTAAGAAATCTTTCACATTTTTCGAAAGAGTATATTTTTAAAGAGTGATAAATTAAGGACACAAATTTCAGACATGACTAAGGCTAGTGAAGTAATGATAAAACCTAAGGCTAGTGAACCGAGCCTACTTCAATAAAGTTCGTGACTCGACTCGACAACTGATTCGTTGAACTTGGTTCATGAACCAAACGAACTGAGCTTGAATTGAAAAACAAGCTTCTTAATTCAATGAGTTGAAGTTGAGCTATATATAGTTTGACTCGTTTGATTCATGAACTAACACAATTATTATATATATATATATATATATATATATATATATATATATATATATATATATATATATGAAGATTTCCTCCGATATTTATATGGGTGGCTTTCAAAGGAATTACCAATACTATTTTACTTAATAATTTAACAATTATTTAAAAACAACTATGCCAACACTTACCAATAATAAGATCATATAATGAGCTTTCCTCAACAAAAGAAAAGATCAGACAAATGAGTTATATATATATATATATATATATATCCATGTTCACAAACAAAATACCCTCGAATTGCAAACTATTAGTACTAGTTTAAAAAGCTTTCTAATTCTTTGTCCCACATCGGAGGCTTTAAGAAAAAGCGAATAAGATTTTATCTATAAAAGCGGCATCGCATGACCAACGGAGGCAATATAATTTGCATAGTTTATGCTGATTTGATTTGATGTTGCACTGCAGTATTAATTATTTAGTTTATGTTCTCAAAGTACACTCATTAAACACCAGTTTAAATGCAAATTAGTTTTTGGGTAAAAAGTGTAATTTTTTTTACGTTTGTGTCATTTGACTCGAGTTAACGAGCTGAACCGAGTAATTTGATTGAACTTGAGTCGATACGAGTCGAGTTCGAGCTAATAAAAAGTTTGTATCGAATTCGAGTATAGTTTCGAGCCGAATAAATTTTTATTGAGTCGAGCCAAACTTTGTCAAGTTCGATTCAGCTCGACTCATTTCCGGCCCTAAACCTAATCATCAAGTCTCAGTATTTTATTTTAATGTTTATATATGATGCAAGATCATCTATAACTTGCAAGTTCTAAACTAAGTAAGTTGAAAATATATATATTTATTTGGTTCTATCTGCCTCCTATAGTACCTCAAATTGGTATGTCACAAATTTTGGCAACTTTTCCCTACCCTCCACATTTCCACGACCCTTGCAACAGCCAAATCATATAGTCACAGATTTATTAGACTGTACTATGATCACTAGTATCGAGCCAGGTTGATTTTGAGAGACGATCTTGAGAAAGTCAAATTCATATGGAAGTGATTGACACAAGGAAGGAAAAGTAAAAATTGACAAGTTCAATGGTGAAGACTTTTGTTTTTCAAAGAAGTTGATTGAGGATTATCTATACCTGAGAAAGCTATATCATATGCTCATAGGAAAGGAAACATGTCGAGATGAAAGATGACAATGAAAGCATCTCGACAGGAAACGTTATATTGTATTTGTTGGTGTTAACAATGCAAAGGCAAGGACCAATGTGACTATGGTGGCAGCTCTCTCTAGCATGTAAGAAAAGTTATTAGCCTAAGACTTGATTATTGTTTTTTATGAATATAAGCTGGTCTACATTGCAAAGTGTGTAATTTTGATACTTGTCTAATAAGGATTTTTCACTCCACAAACCATTCTTACAACTTATCTATTTGACATCATAAACTATTCGATTTGACTCCAAAAATTCCAAATGGTATGAAGGAGTTGCATTGCAAAGTTAATCTTTCATTTGACCTGCTTGCACAATGGCTGCATAGGCATGGAACAAGGTTATGACAAAATTTAAAAAGTAAACTATACTTTATAAAGATTTGTTTGTTTGTTGGTCAATGATTACCATGCAAAACTACTTTGTAAAACAGTCAGTTAAAGTTGTTATAGAAACTACTTTGGGAAATTTCTATAATAGCAAAATAAGACCTGCAAATGTAAGTCAAATTTACAAAGCCTACCTGAAGCACTGAATGGCAGCTTCCCTGCTTCAGTGTTAGTTTGATCGGTGAAGAGTGCAACAAAATAAGTTGGATAGATTCGGTGTTAGTTTTGTATAACTATCCACCCGTGACCTCAACTAATATTTTGCTTAAAAAACATCTGTTGAAGTCATCGACTTTGGATATAAGGAGAAAAAAAAAAGGAAATGTTATTATGGCGAAATATGGTTAATAAATGATAATGATTTGATGCAAAAGATAATTGGACACTAACCCTATATTTATAGGGATACAAATATACAATTCTCCTAATTCATTTCACGAAAAAAATTATTCTTGTAATTCATAAATAACAGTAAAAAGTCATAGGTCTTAGGCAAACATAGAGGTAAATAATAAAACCAAGTATAGAAAACAAACATGTTTTAGCATCTAAGGCTTAAAAGAACTAAACATCAAAACTGAAATTAAATAAATGGCTTTATTTATATGTAAATCCTTTAGCAACAGTTGCAGCCACAAACAACTGCCATATAGATGTTATAATTGGTGCTACAAAAAACCGTTCAGACTTCCAAGAGCAGTACCGTTTCACTCTACTATGCCGCTATAGATGACAAGAAACAGGATCAAAGGTGACTCAGTTTACATGGTCAAGCAGAAATCCAAAACGCACAAAACACAAGCACCGCAACAAAACTGAGGCAAAACAGAAATCCAGAAACCCCAAAAAACCACGACTCTACAGCCCCAAAACTGAGAAACAGAGACGAAAAAACCAGCCAAAACCCACCAAACACACCAAGCCCAAAAAACACCCGGCACACCCACCAGGCAGAGAAGCAGAAATTGCACACAGAAGCCAGACACAGCAGACCCCAAAACCAAACAGCTGCAGCAGAAACTACACTCAACGTGGATACATGAAGGACGTCTGTGACATGCCTTTTCTATATTAAGCTTAGTCCATTCACACACATGAATAGTAACCTCTAGAAGGACTTTTGCAAATTCTGGAACATATAAAAGTAGATGATTCAAATTTTTATTTTTCATGAATATGATCTTAGCCTTTATCTATCCTTAATTGTGTAAGTCATTTCTTCCACATTTCAATAACTACAGAGAACAAAAAAAAAACACAACATATGTGATCTCAACTTCAGTTTTTCATCCTAAATGGGACCAATCTACAATCTATTTCTACGTCATATTTAATCATATTTAAAAATAGCAGCATCAACCTTGCTAGCCAAGCATTGTTTCAATTTGACGTGCAACAAACCAATTAAAGTCCTGTATGTGACAGCAGCAACAAACCAGATTTAACACAATACATTGAACCAATCCCAATAATTAGAGAGATGATCGAGATCTTCCTCTTCAATGACAATAGTGAACTTTATTTAATTAAAATGCTCAAATTTTAGGTTTAGGTAGAGGAGAATGTGATTACAAATATAACAGACTATGCTGATATAACCATGGCAATGTTTGATTCATACAAGTGGCATAACGAAATTTAGAAAAAGGTTGAGGTCTTGGTTTCTCACACCATATCATTTTCCTAAACATGATTTCTTACCCTATGCAGGAAGAGTAATTTTCATTTTTACGTGTCACAACTCATCCTTCTCCTTCCCCATTTGCTACCCTGTTTATTTTTCCATTTTTCAAAACCAGATTAAGCAAACCAAAGAGAATTGGTTCTTCTAACCAATCATTGTAAAACCGGCTTGTAAGGTGAGAATTTCTACTCTTCATAAACTCTTTTCAGTACTTATCTATTTTTCAATGTAGGACTTGGATTTTTCATAATATTCCTCCTCACGTCCAACACTATCAAAATAAGCTAACGTCAGGCGGCACAGTAGGGTGGCACTGAAATATACCAACCCAGCAGCAAGTCTGTAACTCTTTTAACATAGCAGAATTTTCTAAAAAACTAACTTTTATACTTACTCAGGATAAACTGTTTTTATCTCTCTAGTAATGGTTCGTTTGATATGTAGCTATATTCTTCCTTGATGATTTCTTACATGATTTCTTACATGATAAGGTGACAAGTTGATTAAGAAAGTAATTCTCTGATGCTAACTAAGACTCTTACTTAGGCTGAGAGGACTGAGGAGGGTCATATGCCCAAAATTCTTGATTATGAGTATTCTTTATCTGCATAATTCACATATTGGGGCCATTGGAGTATGTGAATTATGTCTGCTCAGCAGCAACTTTAGCTCAAATCTTTCTAGCAAACCTTGTCAGTTGTTGTCTCAAACCAATAACAACGTAAAACAGGAAGATGGTGAGATCTTTAGCTCAAATCTATATGCCTTGCTTAATGAGATCTTTTCTATTCTGAGAAATAACAAATGTGAGATTAAAGACATCTTATAATGGCCACAGAGTAGGCCCCTTTGTCTTGAATGGTACTTTTCCATGCCTTGGAATAGGTTCCATGAATCAACCATTGATTATTTATGATACCAAATTACAAGGCCTAATAGGACTATGCTTAGAGGAATTTTTCTTGTGATTTTGCAAAACAAATCTTACTACTCTATGACCTGGCAGAAGCGAATCAACAAAGAAAATTGGGGTTTGAACAAGATAAAAGTACACAATCAGAAAATATTACCTCCAAATAGAACTAGAATGTCGATATTAAGAGTAAAAAACCCAAATGGAAGCCATGCCTCTGGATAGATCTTTAGGTAAGCCAGTGAACACAGAACCAAGGGCCAACCATCCCAAGTGGGGATCTATATGCTTCAACACAGAAAGTTCCAGTAACAAATCACAGGTCATCATCATAGGTAAGTCATGCCATTTCTTTTCATTATCAGCAATGTCGTTCAAAGGTCATGAAAAATGGTGTTTTGTTCAAATTATGCTAAGCTTCAATGCTATAGCGTCACTATCGTCACCATTTGACAACGCTTTGTATTAAGTAGCTGATGAGTAAAACCGCAAGTGCACGGTTCTACCGAAGTAGTAAAAATAGAGTATCGTTCCGACAGGGAGTTATGAATTTAATTAACTTTTAACAATGATTAGAATGAAATGAAAGTTTTAAAAGTTAAAAGGTTTGGTTTTTGTTTTGAAAGAAAATAACAATAATAATAAAGAGGTGCCTTGGATTATTGGTTCATCATAATAACAAACCCTTTACAAACAAACCCTAAACCTAAACTGTATATTCGACCTACTTTCTAAAGACAACTTTCTCTTAAGCGTATCAAAGCTTCTTTCGAAGTGCAGTGAGTGTGTTCATCTAACAACCACGCATATTCTCATGGTTGATTGCTATTAGAATCCTTGAAGAACGAAACTTTATATGTGTCAAGGTTTGCTAGACTATTCTCATGTTTCGCAACCCTTGTCTAAATTCACTTGTTCCAATATCAAAGCTCGGCTGTCGCTTTATGAATTGATATTTGAGATGATGAATTAACAAATACTAACCCTCCGCTGTCGCTTTATGAGTTTGGTATTTGTTAATTCATTATAAAAACGGTGAAAATTAGAAAGTATATTTATATAAAATTAGGGTTTATGGCTTGGTTTGATTAGGATTATGTCATTAGACTTATCCAACAATCCCAAGACCAGAAGAGTCTACTCACTAACATTCTTTGTAGACATAGAAGAGAAGAAGAAGAAGAAGAACATAAAATAAAGGTGAACTTTTATTCAAAGAAACAATTGTCACTTATTATTTACAAGAACAAAAGATGAATTGTTGTGATAGTTAGCTACTCTATTTATAGTTTACAATGACTTAAGCCCTAAGAAATATAGCAATAGAATGTTCCATAAGAAACCACGGGCTTTTAGGTCAGAAGTAAACTAATAGGTAGCTTGTCCATAAAGCAGAAGCAACAAAAGAGCATCCTGAAGGTTGGCACGGCCGTGCTGCTGGTGGCACGGGCCGTGCCAAGTCTCTGACTTAGGGAGTGACATATTTTTGTCCCATATTTCGTATTTTCATCCTGAATCGGCTCTTAATCCTCTTTCTTTTGCTCCAAAACTAAATCTTTAGATATTTGTTCATAAAATATAATAGCTTGCAATTGAAGTAAAATAATTCTAAAAAGGAAATAATATTAAATAAAACGAAATCAAATCTAAATAAAACAGATTCAAATAATATATTAAAAACACTAAATTTATTGACTCATCAGTAGCGTATCGTGGAACAGTAGTGATTTGATCAAATTCTACTATGTTATATTGCTACTATAACCACTGTTTAGAACACTTCATTATCGATGATCTCTTCTAGAAATATACTGAATCGGTCTGGTTCAGTGTTTGAGAGAAAATTAATCGAACCAAACAAAAATAGTCGGTTTGTGTTGCGGTTGAACACAACATTTAGTCAAGATGATACTACTAATATAGTGTCAAATCAAATAAAAATAATAATAAAATATAATTGTTTGGTTTGTGTTGCGGACTTGCGGTTGATCGATTTAATGAAGGTCGGGTTTGATTGGTTTGGAGCTGAACATGGAAAGAGAAAAAACTGAACCAATTTAATGAAGATGGATTAGATAGATCTTCGGGTTTGTGGGGTCATTGGTTTGGTCTTACACTCGTAGTCTTTCCATGTGGTCTAAAATTAGTTTCAAGCCCTGTCAAATTTAATGCATCAGCTGAATCAATAGCATAAACTAAGATCAAGACATCAATGTGTCTATTTGAAAAAAGAAAAATATTGACATTTGACCAGATATTTTTGACATCATTTTTTATATTTAGAAACAGAAAATTTCTCTTCTACAATTCATTCCCCAGTTCTCTCTTCTCACTCTTAGTCATGTGACTTATGTGACTCTTAACATAAGTCTCCAAATTATGGGCTTCGACAGCTGATGTGCCAACTGTCCTTATCAGGCCACCGTTTCATTTGGGATCATATCAGAAAGGAAACGAGGTATAGGGTATAACCTTAGCTAAAGTGAACCAAAGCCACATTGACTAATTCTTATCATAGAAATTAAAAAAAAATTGCAATGCATTAGAGCAATACTAATTTTTCAATAGTTAAAAGGTAACAAAGTAGTAAAGCCTTGTTTATTTAAATAGTGATTAGTAAAATTTTCATTTTGTCTTGATATGGCAACATCAGCATGAAACAACTTCTACTTGAATGAACTACTTTCAGAGCTTTCCCTACCCTTGTAAAACCTAAACAAAAGGTGGACATGATTTATATACATAACAAGACCAGAAGATTCAGAAGAGAGCTCATAAATCATGTCTAAAGACAAACCATGTACATCTAAAGATTTTCTATTAACATCATAGTTCAAGTTAATTGCAGTCATACAATTAACAAAATCATTGATAGAAACTCAAAATCTCTTTAAACCTTTGGTATAGATGATTTTTTAGAATTCTTTTTTCTTTTCCTTTTCACGAAAATTTCGTGAAAAGAAAAAAGAAAAAAGTTTCGTGAAAAGGAAAAGAAAAAAGAAAAGCGTCCATTGTCTAATAGATAGGACAGAGGTCTTCTAAACCTTTGGTATAGGTTCAAATCCTATTGGATGCAAATTTTTTCCATATCAATTTTATTCTATATATTAATATTAATATATTAATTATATTCGTATCTTTCTAAAAAGATATTATGAATTTATTATCGTTATTATTATAAAATTTATTATTATAAAATTCTTTCTAAATATTTTAATTTAAAATTAAATATTTAAAGAAAAGATATTAAAAGATACTAAAACTAATTATGAAAATAATAAAGCTATGAAATTATTAATCAATTTTTTTCTACTTGTTCCTAAAGTAAAAAGAGTTCCATCTGTTCTTGAATAGCTTCCTTCAAAAGGGCTTCTGCTTCCCTAGTGAATGTCTTGGTAGAAGATATGATATCGTTAAATTTAGGTTTATTCGTTTTTAAATAAGCCCTTAACTCAACGAGAAATTTTCGTACCTCATCAATTTCTAATGAATCAAGATAACCATTCGTTCCAGTATAAATAGTTATTATCTGTTCTTCTACAGTGAGAGGAGCTGATTGGGATTGTTTAAGCAACTCGCGCAATCGTTAACCTCTTTCCAATTGATTTTGCGTAGCTTTATCAAGATCAGAAGCGAATTGTGCAAAAGCTTCTAATTCTGCGAATTGTGCCAATTCCAATTTTAATTTACCAGCTACTTGTTTCATGGCTTTAATTTGAGCCGCCGACCCAACTCTAGAAACAGAAATACCCACATTAATAGCTGATCTGATTCCAGCATTGAATAGATTGACAGATAAAAATATCTGGCCATCTGTAATGGAAATTACATTAGTAGGAATATAAGCTGAAACATCTCTTGATTGGGTCTCAACTATTGGTAAAGCAATCATACTTCCTTCACCTAACTAAGAACTTAATTTAGCGGCTCTTTCCAAAAGACGAGAATGTAAATAAAAAACATCTCCGGGATACGCTTCACGACCTGGTGGTCTTCGTAATAGAAGAGACATTTGGCGATAAGCCTGTGCTTGTTTGGAGGGATCGTCATAAATGTTTAAAGTGTGACGTTCACGGTACATAAAATATTCAGCCAGAGCTGCACCTGTATAAGGAGCGAGGTATTGTAATGTAGCTGGAGAATTTGTTGTTTCAGCCACTATAATAGTGTACTCCATTGCCCCTCTTTCTTGTAAAGTAGTTACCACTTGAGCCACAGAAGATGCTTTTTGACTGATAGCTGCATAAACACATATTACATTTTGTCCCTGTTGATTGAGAATTGTATCTGTTGCTACTACTGTTTTACCTGTTTGTCTATCCCCAAATTAATTCTCGCTGGCCACACCCTATAGGAACATAGAATCAATAACAATAAGTCTCGTTTGAAGAGGGTCATACACGGAACGTCTGGAAATAACACCGGGAGCGGGAGATTCGATTAACCGAGATTCCGAAGCTGAAATTTCTCCTCGACCATCAATAGGTTTAGCTAGGGCATTTACAACACGACTGATGAGCAAAACCGCAAGTGTACGGTTTTGCCGAAGTAGTAAAAAGAGAGTATCGTTCCAACAGGGAGTTGTTTAATTTGATTTACTTTTAGAAGATGATTAGAGAGTTTGATTGTAAAGTTTTGGGTTTTAAAGGTTTTAAAACAATAATAATAAAAAGCACCTTGGGATCGTTGGTTCATCATAACGACGAATCCTTCACAAACAAACCATAAACCATGACTTTATATTGGACCTACTTTCTTAAGACAAGTTTCTCTTTAGCGTATCAAAGCCTCTCTCGAGGTGC
>Ga0228711_1007399_pt1 | contig 15943 bp, 8 predicted proteins | sample MedpolnodulmetaG_2_FD_177996 | JGI IMG/M metagenome (GOLD analysis project Ga0228711, IMG submission 177996) | Root nodule microbial communities from Medicago polymorpha collected in Santa Monica, California, United States - brown nodules | ecosystem: Host-associated > Plants > Roots > Nodule...
GGTTTCAAATTTATATATTTGGGGAAGAAAGAGCCGTTGGGAATTTTCTGAAAATCAATCAATTTGGTCCTTGGCAATTTTCTGAAAATCCATCAATTTGGTCCTTGGAAATTTTCTGTAAATCAATCAATTTGGTCCCTGCTTACGTGGCATCTGACGTGTTAAGCCTTGTAAGAGGTTAACGTTACACGTCACCTCCGTTAACAGACCAACTTCACGGAGGGACCATTTTGATGGACGTTTGTAAAATTCAGGGACTAAATAGCTATTTCACAAAATTCAGGGACGAATTTGGCCGATGCGTTAAAATTCAAGGACGAAATTGAGGTATTAGTCTCACCTTATTATAAAAATATCATATAACTTTTAGACTGGTCATGAACCGACATCATTCTTCTTGGATTTCTATTAGTTTATCTTTTGAGTATGTCAAACACCTGAAACCATCAATGTACTGCATATATTATAACATAAAAAATAACCATGTTACTTAATAAACTTAATTATATACAAATCTTGGGAAGATAAACTTAACCATTTAGTAGCGTACCAATAATGCTATCAAATACGTTTTTTTCAATATGCATCGCATCAACGCAATAAGGCTTCAGGAACTTGCATTATTAACACACTCATTCGTATTTGATAGCATTATTGGTACGCTAAGACATTTCCTTGATTTGATTTTTTTTCTTTCCCACAGACTAGTCACAGTTTTGAACTAGTGGAAGTTTTGGCAGTTTTGAATGCACTAACAATTTTGAATATACCAACAATGTTGGTAGTTTTTCATTCTCACTAAGATCAGAACCAATCTAAGAATATACTAGTGTTATGTAAGTTTTTCTTTTACAGACTAATCACACTACTAAAGAAAGCAAAATTAGCGAGGGAAATTAGTGACGGAAAAAATGAAATTTATAAATTCCTTGGTCGCAAAATTTAGTGACGGAATTAGAGAGGAATTTCACGTTTTCACTCACTAAATATCCCTCACTAATTTTTGTTTTTTTAGTAATGTCACATGAACCATCAAATAGTATGTTATAGTTGTTTCTATTAATTGGTAATCTATCCATGAGAACAATCAAAACAAAAACATTTTTTCATATGTAGACACGACTTTATGTAAGTTTGTCATCTGGCATTAGCCGTGGGTCATATATCGCTTGAAAGTTTAACATCAAGTGAAAGAAAACTAACTACCCTCTAAACCTTAAATTCAAGTTCATATAAAACCAAAAGGCCGCCAATATAAAGTCATTTCAAACACAGATGCATCATTCACAATAAAAGCATAAAATCAATTTCAAATAGTGAAGGTATCATGGAGGAAAATCAGAAATTTAACAACATTTAGACAACATCTAAAATAGAACTAACCTGGTTGTTTGTAGCTCGGAAAAACAAATGCAAGGAATGGTTTGCTAACGAATATAATGGAACGAAAGGAATGGTTCAAGAGTTGCGAGTAAGACAACATCCATCCTAACAACATCGATTTAATCAAAATCCAAATTAATAATAAATATAACATAAAATCAATATACAAATTAAGGTAGCCACCTATGAAGCACAGACACTCCTCGGATTAGGCGTGTCCCGGTGTCGAACACGTGTCATGTCTGACACCGACACTTGTAATTACACTGAATTATGTGATTTTGTCAAATTATTAGATGTGTTGGCATGTCAGTGTCTGTATCGTGTTCGGTGTCCGTGTCCGTATCCGTGCTTCATAGGTAGCCACATTATTTAGGTTTTTCTTAAGATCTTGTTTTTCTCAAAATGAATGCTAATCTCAAAATAATCTCTTGTTTTTCTTTCTAGGTACCATGTTGCTTGCACATTAACTGATATGACAATTACAATTACAATTACAAATACAAATACAATTGCAGTGAACAAATGAATATTTATAATGCACAATCCTACTCATATGGAAAAATCATTAATGTGATAAGATTTGACAACATATATATCATTCATCTAAATTGAGAAGCTAAATCCAAAATAACTGCGTAAGTTAAGATGAATAGAATAGTAGACTAACTACATAATTTTAAGATATATATTACCTTTAAATCAATGTCAGAATTGATTATAGACAACTCTTAAAAGAAATACAATTATGTACATCCATGGAAGTCTGAATGACAGCAAACATAATGCTCTTTTAGTGGATATACCATTACTTGAAAACATAAGCACAGACACTCTTAAACGCTTGTTTGAATTGAATTGTTTGAACGTATCTACAACATAAACACTTGTAAAAACAAAATTTGACATGCATGACTGTTTTCAGATTATTTACATAGCTTATATAAAATTAGTTTGATTTTGTTTTATATAAGACCATTGATTCAACTATATAAAATTCCATTTCAAATGCTTCAACAAAATCAAAAGTTATATACTACAAGTCTTCAACAACAATCAATCAAAATCCAAAATTGAAAATCAAAATTAATAACAAACAGAAGGAAGGGTTTGGTTTTACCTGTTTCAGAGAAAGTGGGTGAGCAAGCTTAGACTGACTTTATTGACTCACTATAACACCAAAAAATTAAATCAGAGTACAATAAAAAATTAAGAAATATATAAATCATATTTGAGAGAGATATTACCGTGATTGTGAGTTTAGTTAATATTTGAGAGAATGACGTGGTTTTCAACTAAACAAGCTTCAACAAAAGGGATTTGAGAGAACGAATTTATGAGATTTAGTGAAGATTTGAGATTCAATGAAGATTGAGGAACAATTTGGGAAAAAGGTTCTGCAAAAGAGGGTTACGATTTGAAAGAAGGGATTCCAGAGAAGGGTTCAGCGATGAGAGAAGAGTTTGGGGAAAGGGGGAAAAGAGTTCAGCGATGAGTTTTGTAAGGGGGAAAAGGGTTTGTGTATTATTTTTTTTGTTGCAGGATGGATTTTGGAGCATTTGCCAGGTCCGTACCCAAGGAAGCCTAACACGAAGTGGAAAAAGGAGAGACCATGTGCTAGGAGATGGCTTACTAGCAAAGGGCATAAAGATGTGGACCATTACCGCTTACGGCTGGATCGCTTAGAGGTGGATGACGTGAGGTTTTGTACTTATGGTGATCGCAGAGAAGTGCACCCTTTTCAGCTTCTGTGCACTTACTCGGGATGGCTGATGTGCGAGAAGGAGAGGGTGTACCGTCATTTACCTGAGCGGGTAAAGAGGCAGTTTGAGTTTGTACAGGACGTTCCCAGACATCTGTCATAGGTACATAGGTGTCAGAGACCATGGCATCATGACGCTGGCTACATGGCTTGGTATGCCAAAGTCTCTCACCCTCGTATTCTCCCACCTGATGAAGGATCTCCTCCCAGGCCGGTGAACGTGGAGCAGATCTTAGAGGAGGAGCATGCCAGAGAGCTGCCTGACACACTAACGATCATCAGGGATGTGGTGCAGATAGCTGATAATGCTGTGGCCGGGAGCGGCGAGATGACTAGAGAGGAGCTGGTGCAGGAGATGATCTGGATTGGCAGTATTGGTCGCGCTGCCCTTACGTATCAGATTGCCAGGCAGCGCAGAGGGCAGATGCATCGTAGGCACAGGGTTGATTATCATTAGGCTTTTTTTATGTACTTTTTGACTTTGATTATGGTGATGTATTATTATGACATTATTCGTACCTTGTGATGTTTCTATGACATTTACGTACGTACGTTTTATATTATTTCTTGCGCTTTAATTTTATCTTGTTAAATATTATTTCGTACATTTTATATTCTTGAATTTGCAATTGGATGAAAAAATTGGTAGAATATGTAGTATGAAAGAATTTGGTTATGAAAAATGGAAGGTGAGCTACTGGAAATGGAACCAAACATGTAGCGGCAATTAACTACCGTTGGCATCAGCAACAGTTAATTGACGTTGACACCAGCGACAGTTAACTGCTGCCGGTTTGTAGAACAGTAGTTAACAACCGTTGGGAGCTTTTTAGAAATTTACTTGTGTTATTATGAAGTTTTCAATGTCAGATAAGCAATTTTCATTTTTGGGCCTAATGGGCTTAGCTACTAACAAGGTTTTATATCAAACAATCACTTCTATTTCCACCTCACACCCATCTAACTCTATCAATACTAATTATAGTTAAATCTGATAAATCAAAAGTACTATAATAATTTAATTATTTAAAAGTCCTAATCATATAACCATGAGATAAAATGTGGGATATTACAATTTTGAACATAACATGATATGTTTATTGCTTCTTCCCAAAAACGTTTGCAATGTTAGATTTGTTGATCATGGTGCATGTCATCTCTTACAAAGTTCTAATTTTCCTTTCATACAATCAACCCTATTTTGTTATGATTTTATTGGAGAAGAAAAATCATGGAGTATTCCATGAGTTTCACCATTTTTTTAAAAGGTTCGTTTTCAAATTCATCACCATGACCACTTCTAATTTTGAAAATACTTGTTTCTTTTTAATTTAAAATTTGATTACGAAACATACAAAACCATCATAAGAATCATCCTTGCTTCTCAGAAATTTCACCAAAGTCCATATGTAAAAGTCATCAACAATGACCAATCCATACTTCTTTTCATTAACAAAGATGATATTAATTGGCTTATACACAAGTCAATGTGCGGAAACAAAGACAATATTAATTGCTCTAGAGGTGAAAACAATATTCTTAATTTTAAAAGGAGCTTTAACCAATTTTCCTTTTTAACATATGGCACAAAGAGCATCTGACTTATAGTTTCCAACGAACATGCCCACGATGAATACTCAATACATTACAAGAGAAAATTTTCCCGCTACCCTCATCATCTTAGGAGGGATCAGTCAAGCAACAATGGGGACCATCAATAGAAAATTTTAAGAGCCGATAAGCTTCAATCAATACGTCATAACCATTGTACTCCTTCCATCTCACAATTATTGTCTCTTTAGCATTTTTTATTTTTCTCAAAATAATTGTCACTTTACAATACCAATGCAACATTTATTATTTTTTTTCCACTATTATACCCTTATTTATTGAATTTCATTTAACTTAACTACTTCGTTAACTACAATTAATAAATGTGTTTTAGTAAATGTTATTAATTTTATTATTGAAATCAACAAAATTAATCATTTTCCTAATAATCGTGTACAAACTTTAAACGACTAATATTGTGAGACGAAAGGAATAATAGTTGCAGGCAGACCACCTCTCTCCTGGCTAGGCTGAACGACGTGATCTAATTTGTGTGAACTTTTAAATTGTTATGGTCGTTTAATATATTAAACAAAATAAAATAATTATTTACCCTCATCAAGCCCGCTCATTTATTTTATACTGAAAGAATAATTTTTTTTTAACGGAATAAATATTTATTTACCTTCACTGAACCCGTGAATCAACACCCCACAATATTGTTAAAAAGAAAAAGAAAACCTAAAATATTTAATCATTTAACTGAGGTGGCTGATAATGAACATTTTGTATCATAGTACCTCTGTTTGCGAGCAGCCTATGTTATATGTTCAAAATGTCTTTTTCGACGAGATTACATTGTCCTTACTAACTTTTATTTAAATTAGTACTCTTTGTCCTAAAATATAAATAAAATTGGATCAATGTAAATTTATATATATGGTACAAATTTTGAACCACATATATTAATTTTTGTTGACCAATTTTTACTTACATTTTATAACCCGTGAATCAACAATCCACCTGTGCATTGCATGAGAAGTAAATTATCTTAATTAATGATTAATATTTATAAAATTGAATTATCATATATAAAAATAAGAGATTAATTCACCACATCTCTTAGAATAAATTTTGACAAAAAATACTCGTTATATAAAAGTGAAATAAAATTCATAATGCAACAACAAGTAAAGGAGCATTGCGATATGTTCTTGGAACAAATTTTATAGTTTTTGGAGACTAATAGTATAATTGAGAGTTGTCATTTAGCATGAATTATTATTTCAAATGACAGAATTAAAACTTTAAAAAAATTGACATTTTATTCTCAAATCAGATAGATCGCTGAAAGAAAGTATTTAAATAATTTTATTCTTGATTCCATAATATTTTAATAGAGGCAAAAATACATATTAATAAAAACAACCAAATGTCCCAAAAAAATAATTACAGCTACTAATATTATCACCCTCTAAATGAGAGTGGTCATTAAACATGGATTATTGCTTCCAAAAGATAGAGAATCAGAGCCGTAAATAGTTTTAACTTCTCATTTTTAATTTGATAGATTGTTTAATGAAAATATTTAAATTATCTGTCTGTTGATCCTAAACATTGTAATAAAAACAATCAAATACCCCTAACAAGCAAATACAACTACTCATACTATCACCCTTTAAAGAATAATTTCCAACATTATACCAAGCCAAGCTGAAATTTTTTTTTATATAAAATTCAAGTTGAACCAATTCTTATTGAGTCGAACTCAGACTCAACTCAATCTATTTTCAGCCCTCCTGATTTTTGCTTCTCAATTTAATACAATTTTTTTTTTCATTGTGGTAATATTTATTTATCTTCTCTTAGCCTATGATTCGTCCTTCTCAATTTAATACAAATATTATTGCATCGTTGTAAGCATTATTGTCGCTATTATCAGGAAGTCTCTATATATTGTTGCATCCAGGAATAAACTAATGCAACTCAAAGCTAATCTTTCATAACAAACAATCGAAGCTAGTTTATTCTTTCAATCAAACAATGGCTTATGTTAAGCTTGCTTTGACTGTTGTCTTCCTTGCCACAATATGTGTGTATTTTACAACTTTTCTCACTAGTACATACCATACATTTCTTTTTATAATTAAGCAATTGCTTTGGCTGTCATCTTTCTTGCCACAATCTGTGTCTATTTTACTATTTGTCTTACCATTATATACCATGCATTTCTTTTTATCAAAGAATTCATGAGTCAGAAACAACTCCCAATTAATGGAGTAATCTTTTTAGTAATAAATTATTAAGCACCTAACTAACCATTGTTCTAAATTTATTATTATTATTATTATTATTATTAATAATAACATTCAGATTGGCACTCGGTATCCTTCTCTCCGTTTTTTTATTGCGCTAACGCGTGTACAATATAAATAATATTTGTAAGAGTAATTGAGAAAGGGTTTTGGTTTGTGTTGTGCCTTGATGTTTTCCTCACCCCCGGTTATCAAAAGAAGAAAAGTAAGTGAAAAAGGGTATAATTGACAAATTATGTCCTTAAACTATCAAAATGACAGTTAAATAAAAAACTAAAATCTCTATTCAAACGATATTTAAAAAAGAAACAAAGAAAGTAATGATACACAATATGTTTTATCCTCTCCGCTAATTTTATAAAAAGATTGCTATGTGTATATAATAATACGTTACTATGTATATATGATATTAGTAAAAATATCTATATTACTATATGTTTTTTTATCAAGCTATATTACTATATATGATGTTAAAAACGATATTTGTTTAGAAAAAAATTTACAATGCGCGGATAAGCTAGCACCTTATGGGCATGCTCTCGGTGGAGTTGTTTGGGATTTCTTCAGATAAGAATAGCTTGCCTAACTATAGTTTTTCCAATGATTTCTTTTGTTTCTTTTCTTTTTATGCATTTCTTTTTTTTTGAGTTTTGGTCTAATCTCCCTCTTGCATATATATTTTTTCCTTTTTTAATAATATATATGAAGTAGGCGGTAGAGGATAGAAGTTTCGGTTGGGTGTCAACTTAATTTGGATGTTTTTGACGTTCTTTGATGCCCAACCTATTTCTTAGCTTATTAAAAAAATATTTAATATAAATATGATATTAGAAAGATAGTGAGGGCCAAGATCCACATAACCAATAACCTAGGGCCGTAAGTTTGCATTCATGGTTGTGTAAGTATGTGGTTGTATTTGCTCGAAGTTTAACCGACTTTTCCATTTGCAGTAATATCACCGATGAAGAAGGTAGAAGCTGGATGTGAAAGAACTGCTTGTACAGTATTTGAGGTATATTATTGTGGCCCAAGTTGTTCTTGCATCATTTTTGGAATATTAGGTGGTGTTTGCTTTCCCACATCAACTGCGATGAAGGTGGTGGAGGATCATCCCAACTTATGTCAATCTCACGACGACTGCATCAAAAAGGGAAGTGGGAGCTTTTGCGGTTATTATCCTAATTCTGAAATCCAACATGGCAGGTGTTTTACTTCCAACGTCGAAGCTGAACGCTACTTCGAGATTCTCACTAACGACCCTGCAAAATACAACTTCCAGCAGACTATCTCTTACTCCAATGGAAAAGAATTCTTGAAGAATCCTGTGGAGATTGCCACTTAATGTTAATATGTCCATGCAGCAAGAAATCAACCATGCACTATACTCCCTCGGATCCAATCATTTTAGATTACTATATGTCCTCTAGGTTTGTTGCTAATCTTTTTCAGATTACTATTTGTACCTCTAAATTTTGTTACTATTCTTCGTGTAACTACATCACCTACCTATTCATACATCCCTCTGCTTAAATCATTAAAACACTACTCACCTTACTAATGCACTTCTTTTCTACCCAATTTTACTAATTCACCTCCGTTCACACTCTACTTTCTTATTCTCTCTAAAAACTCTATTTTATTCCTAAACATTATTTTCTCTCACTCTTTAACTGACTAACCAACCTATTTACTTTCTCCTTGCTTATTCTCCCAATAAATACAAATATTTAAATTAATACTACCTAACAACCAATACTAATAATAACATTAATATTAATATTATCTAATAATAATATTAATAAACTAATATTAAAAATTGGGGTGTTACAGAGACAATCCAATCAAGGTTTCGACTTGGGAGCCAATGTTGGATCAATTGAGAAATAGGCTTAACTCGTGGGGAAGTAAATATGTGAGTGTAGGAGATAGAATAATACTCCTTAATTCCGTATTGAATGTAATTCCAATGTTCTATTTGTCATTCATGAAAATTCCAGAAAAAGTGGTTAGAACGGTGATCCTTATTCAAAGAGATTTTCTTTGGGGAGGTTTTAGAGATGGTCGAAAGATTTGTTGGGTAAAATGGAGGAAGGTTTGCCAACCAAGATGTAAGGGAGGTTTAGGGGTAAGAGACGTCAAGATTGTGAAGATGAGTCTTTTGGCTAAGTGGAAATGGCGTTTACTCCAAGAGGACCTACCACTTTGAAAAATTGTGTATATATAAAAGTCCGGGGACAATGTTAGTGGTTATACGTCGGTGGAGGGGACTAGATGGCCAAGATTTACCTAGGGGTGGTGGAAGGATTTGTTGACTTTGGAAGGGAGTGTGGGGGAAAATTGGTTCACAAATAGGGTGGTGGACAAGGGGAGGAGACAACAACACACCTCTTGCATTGTGAGGTTGTCTCTGAGATTTAGTGTCGTGTCTTGAATTGGCTTGAGATTAATTTTATTACCCCTTATAATATGTTTGTTCATTTTGGTTGTTGGAATGGTGAGGTAACTTCGAAGCATCTCAAGAAAGGGTTTTGGTTGATTTGGCACGCATCAATTTGGATGGTTTGGAAGGAAAGGAATGCAAGGATCTTTAAAAACCAATTTAAGAATTCTGATGAGATTGTGGATGACTTTAAAGCTTTGTCTTGGTGTTGGTCTTTGAGTAGAGTAAAGATTGCTTCATGCCATCATTATGATTGGAGCAGTTTTGGGGAGGATTTTGCGGTGGTCTGTTGGTGTTGAAAGCTATCGGGCTGGCTGTGTCATTGCCTTGGCTTTGGGCGCCTATCTGTTTTCTATGAGGGCATGTAGCTGCTATTATTTAATTTGTTTTGTTTGGGTGGCTCCCTGCGCCTGTTGCTTTCTGTTTTTGCATGTTTTGGTTCTTGTTTGTACCCTATTGCCTTGTGCATTTCTTATTTTGAAATATGAAGGAGATGAATGCGTAGAGATCCAAGTATAGAACGTGTTTATAAGGAGGGTTGAATTGATGGTTATATTGTATATGTAATAAATTTTTTGGTTTGGTCTAAAATTGCAATGTTCAGATCCCAAACTTTATTTTTAATATGTCAATTTTATCCAAATATTTATCTTAGTTGTCTATACTATGTAACTTTTAATATGTTTGTTTCTGTTCAATGAATTTATGGAAAAGTATCTTACAGATTTGAGCATTCCTAAGTCATAAATAGTTGGAGAAAATATTGGATCCTAAGTTATGTGCTTGTATAAGTGGATTTTAGATAATATTTATAGTAAACATGAATGATGTTCAATGAATTTGAATTTTCACTGTTGCACTTGCACCAAACAGAAAGTGTGCAAGAATGTAGCAGTTTACCTACTCAAATACAGCAGCTGGAATGTTTTTAACTTCAAATATCAGAGGGAAGACATAAGAATTTCAAATTTCAAATTCAAATTTCAAATTTGAACCTCTGCGAAATTTGAAATTTTATAATCTTATAATTTCATTACGGAATAATAATTTCTTGATATATGTCCAGATAATATCTTCCTTATTTTTGTCCTTGTGCTATATAGCTTCAGGCAGTAATGGATTTTGCTATATTACACGTATTCTTTTAAAGTTATACTATATTTATCCAATGTTAATATGGCAGGACTAGAACTGGGCATAGAGCTGGATTGTAAATCAGCTGTCGATTGTATCACAGATAAAATAACATACGAAATAGAGAATAACCAATAAATAACTAGGGATCTCGGTGACGATTTGATTCATCTAAGAAGATGATTAACTTAAATATCATTTACTCTTCGATTTAAAAGCTTGAGTATTCCTACTTTTGAATCTACAATATCCAAAAGATGGTAAGAAAGAGAAGAAGGGTGTGAGAAAAAATTGAACCAAACAGGAATACACCCTGCTTGTACAACAAAATAAAAGCTCCAGAATGTTTAGAAAATATCTGGCTTGAGAGCCAAGCCATTGTATGACTAAATTTTTTCTCATCCTTCAACACAAACTTTGTATTTTAGAAGTGGTCTGTCTCATGTGTTGTTCAACATGAGAAGGAAATGCTAGAAGCCTTCCGTTTTGTGAAAACACGGCCATAATGAGTTACACGAATCTGACACGACGAAGCTTGTTGTTCCCATCAGTTACGTGCATTGCTGAAGGAAAGCTCATCTTTGGACGACATCCTTTATTCTTCCATTCTGACTAAATTCTTGGCACTTACGTTAAGTTGAAATGTAGCATCAACACTTTAGTGTGAAAGCGTGTCAGTGTAGGCGGATTCAACTTGAAATGTGTGGTTACTGGTTACATTCAATGACATCTATTTTCTCAAACTGGTACTAGTATTGATGTGTTCGGTGCCTATGTCACGGCTTCACAGAACTAAACTGGTAAAAAAATAATTCAAATCATATAATTTCTTAAAATACTTAAAGTGAATTCCTCTGAGATCATTTCCACCATTAGGAAGAGACACAAAGATAACATCGATCCCGCTACTAAGCTGTCGTCTGATCTGATCTAACACTAATGAAATTGGCACATAAATCACAAGGGTATTGAACCCCTTCTAAGTAAGTTTCAATTGAGGACATGATATTGCTCCTTTTTGTAAGAACTGGACCCTGTGTATGAGGGTTTGCATTGATTGTAAGCACCTCAAAACTTCAGTGATATATCATTTATATTCTGCATGTGCAGGAAAAAAATAGACACTCAGATTAATATTAATGCATTTGAAGTTTTAATTCTAAAATTGTCTTCTATTACTATAGTTCATTGACTAACACAGATACCAAAATTGTCTGAAGTATCCTAATAGTAAAAAAATAATGACAACTAATGTGCAGGCAAATAAGACACTTTATTTAATTGAAAATCCATTTTAGGTACCACATATATTATGGCAAAGCAAGTTAAAGAACCTCTTTGAGGAATAATTTGTGTTTAAGTTTTTCTTGTTATCATCCGGCTAAATTGACGAAACCTCCTTTTCTCAAGCAATTTCTTCTATTTTTCAATTTATTTTCCACTCTACTTCCATAGAGTCAGTGCATTAAATTTCATGAGCATCTGAAAGAGAAAAACATTATATCATCAGTTCAATGTGAGAAGGGATAAGGAGAAAGTGGAGTAGGGATCATGACTGTTTATCATAGCTAATGGAACAACTTAGTGATTAAGATTTTGGAAGTTTATGAAATGTTAATTTTATGCACCTAAAACTATAGTAACGGAGCCTTCTGTTACTTATTTATTTATTATTTATTTTTAAATAGAGTGTCCTACTTTTAGACTATGAAGCACTATCATAGATACCAACTCTCGAAACAGCAAATATACTAACAAGAGACACTAGTAATAATTTTAGAAAATAATAGTAATTGAATGTAAATGTGATACTGTCGTGTTGGTTTCAGACGCTCATACATGCCGGACATGCCATCGATCTGAATTGTTAATGTTGCAAAGCTCACAAAAGTGTGTCACAGCTGTTACAAATACCTTTTTTCATCATCTTTAGCTTTCCACAAGGCTTCCACAATTTGATGACCTCTTTTTGCAGCCTATCATATAGAAAACCGTTCAGTCACTTCAATTTTCATAAAATAGTTCCAAAAACCATGAGCCTTAAAACAAACAAGAGATTTACCACAGGTGTTTATTTTCAGCATGTAAGCTAACCTTATAAAGGTCTCCTTTTTGTTATATACTAACCAAAATTGTTACTTATCATAATGCTGCATGTTTAATGAATTAATATTTAGACATTATTAAGCAGAATTTGTTGATTAGATTTCATCGGCAGTTCTGCTAAGTTATTAAGCAGAATGCATATCTTCTGATGCTGAGATGGCATTGAACATATTTATGAGAAGTATACACTTGTTGAAGGAAATCTATTAACCGTTAATACTCACTCCAGTTGAAAACTACATATACAACAGTTACAATTTTTATGACCAAGATGCCATATAAAAAACTTTGTGGTCAAAAAACTTTGTGGTCAACAATTTTAGTTAAAAGGAAGGAGTTATTACTGAAATATACTGTAATTGTATAATTCTCTCTTATAAGCTTACTAAGTTAAACTGAATGATACTTGATCACAAACAGGCAAGTTAACTGAAAAAAGTAGCAGTTCAATATTCTTTTTTCAAAAAAACTTTCAATCATGTCTAAAATTTCTTAGTGCTTTATCATGGATGCTTTTTCATAGGATGCTGCTGAAAAATTGGACATAATCAAGGTGTTTTGAAATTATGAGTTGTTGTATGTGTATGCTTCAATTTCCCTTTTGCACTTATAAGGGAAGATGGATATAATGTATTAAAAAGTGTTGTGAGAATATGTGATAAATAATGAGAGAGTCTCTTCTCCGTCTACGAGGAACTTGGTTGTGAGGAAGTTTGATATTCATCCTCTTTTACAAGTTTTTTTTCTTCATATGTTGAATACATCTATTTGCAAAGAGTACTAAAATGCAGGTTGTTATAAGGAATTTTTTTTTTTGTTTCCTCTGCTCATAATTCTCATACTTTTCATAAATTTTTCAACCGTGTTCATTACCTATTACTACAATACCTAACATAATACAAGGAAACTAATATGCCTTTTTGTTTCACTTACACCACTAGCTTCCATGTAAAAATGGACACAAAATGATGATACATTAAAAATTACTTTTACATCTATTTTCGACGTTCTTTACCTTATGATTCTCTTTTAAACATAAACACATAACTTGTACTTGATGGTTCTTTCATCCAAAAGAAGATCGATGTAGATAAAGTCATTACAGTGATTACAAAGTCTTAAATTAGCGAAAGATTGCAGCGAAATTATTATCTCTCTGATATATACTACTATTCCTGACAAGTAAATTGAAAAATATATTAATTATGAAATAATACCAATTACATGAAGGCATACAATTAATAAAGGATTAATGCTAGTATCGAATCCAAGTGATACAAATTTGATGATCTTCAATCAGCAGCTCCTAGAGAGAGGAAGAGGCAGATGATGTCTAGATACAACAAAAACTCCGAAGTGGATCCATTGTAGTAGAACCTCTTGATATAGTTTTCTGTGCGATATACTATACATCCGCAAAATGTAATAGAAGCAAAGAACCCATGGATCATATGTGACCACTTACATAATGGAAACGAAACCTGTAAAAAAGGATCACTCTTACAAGAATAATTTGCATGTTAATTATTAAGCACTAAACATAGGTGTCTTAATATCAAAATACCTGAATGAGACTAGAGATGATAAGAACTAACAATGCTCCAAACAAGAATGGACGTAGAAAGCTGAATTAAAAAGTTATCTTGCACAAGCACTTTCAAATGTATACATCTGAAAGTTTATTTCCAAAACACTATTTTTTCTGTCTGAAAATGTATTTCCAAAATTATACATGGTTTTAAAAAATCGTGGGAGAGTAAAATTGGATACACGATATAAATGTTTGAGTTATTGCACATTGTAGCGAATCCTATGCCGATATTCTCATTAATCATGAATTGTATAAGATAATAATATCAACATCCTCACATGTTAATTACATAGAATCTACAGTCACAGTTCTATCAGTTCACCAATTCTGTACTTCATACACATTCACAGCAAGTACCATTATTTGGAAAAGATAATGTATGAACACTGTAATTGAAAATAAGAAAGGTGTATGTTCAATCCAGCTTCCTTAATCAATATGCAACTTGAACTTCTTTTGTCAATGGCATGATCCAGTCACTATATAAATCAGCAACCAAGCTTGGATTGATTTTGTACACAGGCTCAGTTTTTTGATCCTTCAGATTTATAGCCACTTCTTGTCCATAAGTCTTGGCCTTCATCGCCACTCTCCTCTTAATTGATTCTTCAACTTCAGGATATGTTAGCAATTCCATCAATCTATCCTTGTCCTGCAAAAATCATCGCGGCAAAAGAAAGTTGATCATGCAAAAAATCCAGGTTACAACCATATATCACAAAAATGAAACCAGAAACAGTGTTATCAATCACAGATTGTGGGTAATGTACTAAATTTCGTGAATGTAGAAAAAATAAAAGGAATTCAATTTAAGCATGGCTCTAAGAGGTATTTGTACCTGTGCGTTGCATGAATCAGGAGCAGCTTGGCTCTAAGTGACCTACTTATTAATCAAAGAAATCACACTTGTTGATGAAAAATATAATATAAAAGAAAATATCATTTGTTGCCGCTGAATTCCTAGACGTGGAGATAAATAAAAAAACAAAAAATAAAATCAACAGATGATGGAAAGAACCAAAAGGGTATATGCAAAATCACATCTGATTAAGAAGTGAAAAGGCTTCTTAAACTTGAGAGTTAAGAGACTGGTATTGAGAAAGTTTGATGAGCAGCCGCAGTGATTTCAAAACCCTATGAATTAGGGTTCTGGTATTTCCCATGACTTGTGCTAGAGCATATATACTAGTATTTTGGGCTTTTTTATTTATTTGAGGGAAGAATTTGGGCCCTTAAAATATACTTCAGAAAATTGCTCTTTTAACTTCAAAAATTGTTTTCTAACACCCCAAAAATATCAAAATATCCACCGCGACAGTTAATTGTCGTTCACTTTCAACGACAGTTTACTGCTGTTGCATAAGCTGCAGTTAACTTTCGTTGGAAGCAGCGACATAATTGCTGTTTTTTATCACCAATACTTTCATTCAATCATTCACGCATTCAATGAATTTATTCTCTAATTATGATAATTATTGATCAGTAAAAACACAATTTTGCTTATCTTAATCATTTGATACCTGAAGATGTATCTAACGTCAAATTTGACACGAGTACTGGAGAGAGAGAGGGAGAGAGAGAGAGATAGATAGATAGATAGGTAGATAGATATATATATATATATATATATATAGAGAGAGAGAGAGAGAGAGAGAGGCTGA
>Ga0228711_1007400_pt1 | contig 15943 bp, 10 predicted proteins | sample MedpolnodulmetaG_2_FD_177996 | JGI IMG/M metagenome (GOLD analysis project Ga0228711, IMG submission 177996) | Root nodule microbial communities from Medicago polymorpha collected in Santa Monica, California, United States - brown nodules | ecosystem: Host-associated > Plants > Roots > Nodule...
CTTTATGTTTTTTTTTTTTGGAAACAAAGAGGGCCTAATCCCTAAAGAAACAACTACAAGGCAACACTACGGGAATGTAATATCCCAACAAAATCAGCAAAAAGAAGTGAACTAATATGAGCTGGTGGTTGCTCATAAATAATCATCTTGGAACCATTTCTACAAGCCATCGCTGCTAAGGCATCCACACAAAAGTTAGCTTCGCGGTATGTGTGACACACCTTAACCTCCCAATCTAATTCCAACAATTGGCGAATTTTTTGAACTAACCGGAACCCTGCAACTCCAACATCACCATCACAGGGTAAGTTCTTCACAATCACTTTAGAATCCACATGCACCTCTACCTCGCTAAATCCCTATCTCCGGGCCAATCTCAAACTCTTCAAAACACCCCACAACTCTACAGCATATGCACCCAAAAATTTAGAAAAACCTCATAGCCACTCTCCTGCATCTCCTCTAATCAAACCACCACACCCCGCCCGCAAGCCACCTGACAAGCTCCATCTGAGTTGATTTTAACCCAACCTGACAGTGGTAAAGTCCAACTAACCATATTTTTTTGCTTTGCATTCACATCATCATGATTAACATAACTCGCTATCATGTATGTCATAGCATAATTTATAACTTGCTTCCATGGCTTTTGAGGTCTCTCAAAGCTCGTACAGTGCTCCTCCTTATTCCTCCACATCCAAAGAGAGTGACGAGTTATAGACCAAAGCTCCGACCACTTCCTCGCGTTCACACTTCCAGCAAAATTCAGATTTAGGTACAGCCAATTATCAAGACTAACATTAAAAAATTGATTTCTAAAATCGACATTAACAATACGAACCCAAATCATCATCGCCATAGGACAATCGCGAAGAACATGCATGGTAGTCTCAATAGTATCTCCACAATGTCTATAATAAGCATTACCAAGATGCATTTTATGCTTAGTTAGTTAATAGACGATTATGCTTAACTATCCACATAAAATGTCTTATTCTTTTTCCGGAACCTCCAAAGACCAAATTTTCCTCCAATTACTATCCACATTTAAACTGTGAAAATCACACAATAAATCATAAGTAGCTGCCACTGTATATTTACCACTTCTAGATCCTGGCCACAATCTCAAGTCTTTCCCATTCTCATTTTCTGGAGGCACAATAGTGTTAAACACAATGTATATATGAGGGGGGATATTTTGACTCCAAGAGTAAGTTTGTTTACTTATTCCAACTCTTAGCCTTTAATCCTATTATCAATTAATGGCTTAGATTGATTAAAAATAAGTGATACAATAAGCTTTAATTTTCTTCTCTATTGAAGTTTTTTTTTGAGGGAATTCTCTATTGAAGTTAACACTCATCATCCTAAAATGGCAAAACAATTAATGACTTTTAACTAGAGCGGTCAACGAAGCCCTAAATTGTAAAGCCCCAATTTTTTGGCCCTCTTGAAAGCCCTAATTTTTTGGCCACCTCTTAAATAAATTTACATTAGGCCCTAGCCCCATTTTTTATGTTTTATTGAAGGGCCCTGTTGAGGGCAAACTCTTGGCCCAACTAAAATTTTGTAAAACATATTTTTTAAATTTTTTTTAAAACAACTTATTCAAAACAACTTTTTTTAAAACAGCTTATCCAAAAAAGCTTATTTTATGAAAAAACAGCTTATTATGGTCTCTTTTTTAAAAACAACTTATTTTATGCAAAACATCTAATTTTAAAAAACTGCTTATTCAAAACAACATATTTTATGAAAACAACTTATTCAAAAAACTTAATTTATGCAAAACAGCTTATTTTTAAAAATAACTTATTTTATGAAAACAACTTATTTTTAAAAAACAGTATCTTTACGAGAAAGTGAATTGCGCACACTCCTCCTACCATCAATTCGAGAAAAAGAAACATATGAACAACAACATTTAAAACCATGCCATTTTCTTGTGTTGTTAACGCTAATTCAACAATCCACATCCAAACTAGTAAAACTGTTAGGATAGTAGTTCAATTGAGAATGCCTTAAAATGCAAACATAGCATTGTCTCACACATCCAAACTAGTAAAAGTTTTGCAGTTGGTTCAATGGAAAATGCCACAAAATGCAGACATAACATTGTTACGGTGATTGAAGCAAACACTAGAACTTAAGGCAAGCAACCTACCAGAATAAAAAAAAATTCCTTCATAGTAACAACACCGCGACAATAAAATCCTATGAATAAGCTGACACATCTTTGATCATAAAAACACAATAATGTTTAACAATCTTTTTTTTTATTAAGCTGTTTTGCATAAAATAAGCTGTTTTAAAACAAGTTGTTTTGAATAAGCTGTTTTTAAAAAAAGAGAGATCATAAGTTGTTTTTCATAAAATAAGCTTTTTTGAATAAGCTCTTTTAAAATAAGTTGTTTTTTTAAATAAGCTGCTGAATAAGTTGTTTTGTTGAAATAAGTTGTTTAAAAATAAGTTGTTTTGAATAACAGTATAAACTCTATAAATAAAATTTATTTGGGCTGAATTCATTAAAACAAATAAAAAAATGTTTACTTTTCTCACCCTATGCCTTTCTTGCATGCTTTATTTGTTTTTTGAAAAATGCCCTTGTAATTTTTGGATTATATAGTTCGAAAATCTCAAGAATATTTACGTAAAAAAAGGGCGCGCAGAAAAATAAACATGGTGAAAAAAAATCAAAAAGGGGCCAACGTTAGGCCCATTTATATGTGGGGCTTGCAATTTTGGGGCTTATAAAAAATGGAGCTCATTATCTTTTAATATTTTAAGCCCCATTCATATATGGGTTGGGACCCAAATTGTCAAGGCCCTCTAAATTGACAGCTCTACATTTTTAATTGGTTGTTTTTCTATTCTTCTCCTTTGCTTTTTTTTATACACAAAATAAATACATTGCAAGAAAAAATAAAGTATATGTTAATATTTTAGATTACATAAATACATAACAAGGAAAAATAAAATATATGTTAATTTTCTTAGATAATTATTTTTTCTGTTGGTAATTCAATAATAATAAAAAGATTGTGTGTTTGTAAGAGAAAAGAGCATGAAATAGATAGGAAATAGGAAAAGCATACGTGTAAAAAAAAAAGGATTGTAAAAAATATGCCTAAGGGATAGCCAATCTGAGTTTTACATCTTGTGCACTTTTGTTGTGATAGGATTAATCAATCTAAGCCATTAATTGATAATAGGATTAAAGGGTAAGATTTGGAGTAAGTAAACAAACTTACTCCTGGAGTCAAAATATCCCCTATATATATGTATGTATATTGAATCAAACACAATAGAAAAACAGTAAAGAGGTAAATTAGGCATGTTTTTCCTCTAGTGTTTATAAAAAAACATTAAATGGATAAAAAATAAAGAAAAATATATACTCATTTCAGTCACATTTATAAGCAAATCTTATTTTTTCAGATTTATTGTATAACTGATGTATCTAGACTATAGTATAGTTCCGATACATCAATTATTTAAATAATTTGCAAAAATAATAGTTGCTTATAAATGTAATTAGATGAAGTAGTAAATTCAAGCCAAAAAAATAAAATGTAGTAGCAATATTTGTAAAACATACACTTTATCTAGTCTGGTTGCTTATGTGTGTATCTAATTAAGTACAATAAAAAAAAGAATAAACTCATAAATTAGTGATTGTCTTCCTTTACCTCTAGTGTTTATAAAAAAATATTAAATGTAGCAAAAAATGAAGAAGAAAAAATATACTACCTTTGTTTTTAATTATAAGGCTTTTTTTTGAAAAAATAACGGTAATTAAGAAAATTGAAAGCGGTAATAAATTTGTTTATTATTGCTATTGTTTTTACAATTTTATTCTTTAAGAGAGAAGGTTAGTATATTTTTTCAACATAATATTTAGGGTTAATAGGTCTTTAACCCCCTGTAATATAGGCCATTTCCGATTTTCTCCCCTTTAAAATATTTTTTTTGATTCACCCCCTGTAAAATATTTTTGTTTTGATTTACCCCCCTAATAGGCCAAACAAAAACCAATTTTATTTTATTTTTTCAAGAATTTTTCGTTTTTGTTTGGCCTATTAGGGGGGTAAATTAAAACAAAAATATTTTACAGGGGGTAAATCAAAAAAAATATTTTACAAGGGGGAAAACCAAAAATGACTTATATTACAGGGGGTAAAGACCTATTAACCCTAATATTTAATACTAATTGATGAAAAAGATATAAAATAAAAAGAGATGTGATGATAAAGAATTAATTAATGTACTTGAAAATAACAAAAAAAATCTTTGAAAAAGAGACAAATATTTTTTTCTCAAAATGGTCTTATATTTAGAGACGGATATAGTAGTAAATTCAAGCCTGAAAATTAAATGTAGTACAAAAATACGGATAAAAATGGACATTTCACATTTATAGAATGTACACTTTCCGTGGGCCGAGAGTTATGGATGTGTCTCCTCTTCTTTTCCTATAACCATTAATCAAGCTGGGATTTTTCGCTGGGATTTAACATGGGTTTTCATTAGAGTCGAGTTTCTAGAGAGAAACCCCAACATTTGACATAAAAAAAGACAACAACCTAGAAGATAAGTCCTTTTCTTCCTGGTTGAAGATGCCATGTGCCCTAGTAGATGCCATGTGCCCTTTGTTTTTATTACATATTCTCTGATACTTTGGCTTCATAGAAAGATGAGATTGTTTAATATAAATTGGATCCAATAAAATCTTATGTTTTTAATAAGTTTTGATAAAATATTATTTTTATTCTTAATTTTTTTAAATAAAAATGGTAAGGTGGTGTTGGAAATTCAATCTGCTTTTGTGAAAGGAAGATAAATATTAGATGAGATCTTGATTGAGAATGAGATTGTGGGTGAAGCTAAGAAGAAGAAAAGAGAGTTGTTTATCGTCAAAGTTGATTTTGAAAAGGCTAACGATTTTGTTGATTGATCTTATATTGACTCTATTATGAGAATGGTGAATTTTCCTTCAAAATGAAGGTGTTAGATATCTGAATGCTTAAATACAACCTCGACAATTGTTCTTATAAATCACATCTCGACTGAAAAATTCTTTATGGGTCGAGGATTACGACAAAGGGATTCTCAGTGTCCCTTTATAGTTCTTATTCCAGCTAAAAGGTTTAGTTCTTATACTTTGAGGTGATTAAGTTGAAAGTTTCATGGGTTCAAATTGGATAATGACAAATGTCTCCAAGTTACTCAGCTTCAATTTACTGATGGTACATTGATTAATGATAATTTAGAAAAAAGCGCTGGTGCAATATTAGTAACTTAAAAGATATTGTGTTGCTTTTCGCGTTGCTTTCTAGAGTAAAGATAAACTTTCACAAAAGTATGCGTGTTGTTGTTAATGTCAAATCATCTTTGTTAAATGAGGTTTTCTCTATGTTGAATTTCAAAATGGGAGCATTACCTTTCAAAATTTGGGATTGCCAATTGATAATAACTCTATGGTTTATTTAATCAGAGAAATATCCTCTTCTTGGAAATGTTGGAATTTGTAGATGGGTGGTCGACTAATTTTTTAGGGTCTGCTTGATGGTTAGAATAGGATAAAAACATGATAAAATTATAGTGAAAATTCAAACAAAAAAAATTCAACAAGTAAAAAATTCCATAACATATCTTCATGAATTTAACTCAATTGGTATGAACATTACATAATATATGTAGGGGCTGGGGTTCAAATCCTAGACACCCTACTTCTCCACATTTAAAATGTGGAAGTTACGACCACTAGACTACTTGATGAAAAAAATAATCCACAACACTAAGACTCACACTTCTATTTGAAAGAAGAAAAACTATGTTGTCACGTGGAGTATGCGTATCGCCCCAAGGCCGACGCTATTTTTTTTCTTTCATACTTTTTTGGGTGTAACCCTTTGGATTTCATGGTAAAGGGGTGTTGGTAATCTAAAGTTTGCCTCAGAGGTAAGTAAAGTCGGAACAATATTTATTTCACCTAAGAATTAAACTCAAGTTTTTATGAACAATTCGTTCTCTAGTAAAGTTTATTTAACAATTTGAATCCAATTGCTTGGTTTTCTTTTATTTTTTAAGTGTGAAGAATTCATGTTCTCTTTATGTGTTTGTGTTTCATTTGTTGCGTGTTCGTATTCTGTTTGTACGTATTGTCCGCTTTTTATGTGTTTGTGTTTCAGATCAGAGATTGGGTGGAAGCAGATTTGGCCTATTTTGAGGTGGTTCGGTTCCATAAACCCGAAAGGGTCTGGTTTTCTTTAACCTGAAAGAGCTGTTTGGTTAATGTGTTGGACACATCCCTCGATCTGGGTTCAAACACGTCTATTCTTTGAAACCGTTTGAGTTGGTGTTCTTGTGCTTGACTCACTGGTGTTTCAGGTTTGTTGAGATCTGCATGTATCAAGACTTCAGGGATGCCTCCTCTTCGGTATTGACTCCTTCTCCATCTCAGTCTTGTAATTGTTAGGGGACTGTTATGCTCGAAAGAGCTTTTATGCCTGCTGCTTGTTGACAGGGTTGTTGGTACGTGGATCTTGATACCGTGTTGACGGTCGATCCATTCACCAATTTTAAACCCTTCTAATCCAATGGACGCTCACTCTTCATCTTTTTTTGTAACCTGGTTTCGTGCCCGTACGCGGGTTCGCTGGGTTGCACTCGTGGGAGGTGATTGCTTTGTTACGATTAATTAGGGCTGATCCACCAGTTTGTATTTTCATGTTTTATTCCCATTTGGGTTGTACCTGGGTCAGGTTTAATGTCCCCCCAGTCGCTGTATCTTGATATTTTTATTTATTCTATTTCTCTTTTTGCCTAAAAAAAAAATGTTCTCTAACATATTAAAATAACAAAATATGTTATTTTTTATTTTATTTTTGTGTTTCATGTTTTTTCTTCTTTTCCTTTTTTTTTTTAATGTCTTGTCCCCATATAAGGTCTAATCTTTTCCTTTTTATCTATATTAATATGAGATTGTTTAATATTGATCCGATTCAACTATGAACATTAAGATCTATGCTAAAGTCGACTCTACAAGTTTTATTGTTTTCTTTTTAGGGACCCTTAATATGGTCCCCAATGTGATTATTTTTAAGGGTTTAAGTTCTTATTTTTTTAGAACGTAAAAATAAAATTTAGAACATAAAGGTTCATTTGATCCACTAAAAAATAAACAGCTTGACAATTTCAATTGTACCTTGTTTTATTTTTTAAACTGTTTCAGTGACATAACATATTGGAGGTAAGAGACCGGACAAAAACTGGAATTTTTGTCCCTCACTCAATCACAGAACACCCTTTTGTCTCAAGTACAAGCTAAATTGTTTAAAATACCAAAATAATATTTTGTCCAACAAAAATCATGTAAGACAAAAAAAAATTCAATACCATAAAAATTTATGATGTGTTGTTCTACCTTGTGTCATTTTGTTCTGTCTTGTGTTATTATGTATATTACTAGAAGTATCAATGTTGATTCAGTAGGCATGAAGTTGACTCATTCGCAAAGTCGTGAATTCAACTCTATTGTCAATGTGAGAATCTCTTTGATTAATAGTGTGTAAGCGCTCTTTAGGATTGAGGCTTGTTTAATCCTAATAACTCTCTGCAGCCCTACTCACCTAAACTTTATGTTTGAAAAGAAGAAAAAAAAGAGTCTAATTATAATTTTTATTTTAAATTTTTTAGCATGCATCTTTGTTAGCATTTGCTAAAAAAATAATAGATTTCCCATCTCTATACGAATTCACTTTTCTCATGTTTTGTCCCTAGCTTGCCTATATATATCCCTATTTTATCTTGAAAAACTATCAAGTTCCATTCTCATTTCCATCAATAATTTTGCACAATCACAATTTTATAAGGGCATGGCATTGATTTCTTCTGTTCCAATAATGGCCGCAGCTGTTACTTTTTCTTCTTCTACTGCTACACTTGTTCACCGCTCTTCTCTAAACCATAGAAGTTTTCCCACAGGTTTCATTATTAGCTGCTCTTAGGGAAAAGCTTTTAGGCCTCCCAAAACATTTTTATTTCCCATGTATTAAAAAGTTTCAAAAACATTTTGTTTTTTTATGTATTAAAAGGTCTTAAAAAAGTGTAGCATAACAAATAAAAGATCTCACAATGCAAGTAGATAAATATATACGCCTAATTAAAATATTTTGCATCTCAAAATTCAAGAAAGACAAAATATAAATAAAATTACAACAAAACATTATCATTAACATATTAATAACGATCTTTAATTTTGTTAATTATTTGTTTTTATGTGTACATTAGGTCTCAATAAGTGTTGGACTGGTCCTCGCCGCTCTGTAGCAACAACGAGTGCAAGTATCGTTCCTACTCCACATGATGACAGTTCTGATCTAAGTCGGAGCAGTATCATTTCTACTCCACATGATGACAGTTCTGATCTAAGTCGGAGCATCATTCCTATTACATATGATGACAGTTTTGATCTAAGTCGGAGAAGTTTTCCCAAAGGTTTCGTTTTTGGTACTAGCTCCTCCAATTATCAGGTGCGTTTTACAACATTGCGTGTGTTATTGTGCATGTGCAAATATGCATAATCATTGCTTCACATTTAAGAAATGTGTTTCACATGCTTTTGATATGTAGTAGTACTAGAAATAAAATTCATTCAATGTATACTTTTGATTTTTGTGTCGGTCAAGCAACGAAAAATATATTTAATGCATAATGCTCTAAAATTGGCCCTAGAAAAAATGCCTTCAAAAAATGCTTGAAAGACTCAAACCTTGGAGAAAAATTAAGTAATTTATCTTATGTCTGGGTTTTTTTGGGAAACATTATGTCTGGAGGTTAATCGGTCAAAGTGTAATTTTTTGTGTTGATAATTAATGTAGTACGAAGGTGCTGTAAGCGACGGCGGAAGAGGAATTGGTAGTTGGGATATACTTGCTCATGAACCAGGTATATATTCCCCCTTTTTTATTTATAATTAGAGTTTTATTGATACTTTCTTCGATCATAGTAATAAAATAAAATTGAGTCAATAAAGTTAATGCACTATCCTTCAAAAAAAAAAAAAAAGTTAATGCACTACAACATAATTGACATCTAGTAACACTTGATAATTGTTTCTAAATCATGAAAATTGTTATTGATTAACATTTGTACAATTGTTAGGTAAAACCCGTGCTGCTAAAGAACTTTAGTTACATTCAAAAAGTGTCGTAAAATATTACATTATTGTAATACTTTTTGTATCAACGGTAACACAAAAAAATGTTACATATTTATAATTTTTGAGAAGTTATAAAAAGTGTGTAAAATTTTTTAGACTAAAATTGTGAACCTACCAAAAAATGTACGTTACTGATTGAAATAGATTAGAAAAAAGTGGATTATCTACGGGAGTTTTATTCAATCCACCACACTTTTATCAACATTTTGATCAGCATTTAGATAAACAATTTTGAATTACATTACAATTAAATAAGATATAAACCTAGTAATAATAACTTTTTCCACCAAAAATAAAAAATTAGCCATGAGGGGATCTAAGCAAGCTAACGCAACAAAAATCTTCTTGGCTTGTAACACCATCTTTGATAGCTTCACTGGAAACAACAAAAGTCTTCTAGCTGCAAGTATTTAGAATGAATGTGAGTACAAAAACAAAATAAAAGTAAATTTGAGGTATAAATGATTGAACAAAATCCAACAATCACTAAAAAATTGAGATATAAAGACGAAGCAGAATTTACCTTTACTAAAGATGAAGCAAGCAACAAATACCTATTGATTTAAGTGTTGCTACTCTCTAAACAGAGGAAGGATCTCACATTGTTATATGAGGAATGCTAGCAATACACATTCTAACACACACTTTTCAACACACTCTCTTTGATTGGTTAAAATTCACATGGGTCCCACCAAATCATGTGGGTCCCATATCAATTTGGTGGGTCCCATGTGAATTTTAACCAATCAAAGAAAGTGTGTTGAAAAGTATGTGTTAGAATGTGTGTTGCTAGCATTTCTCTTGTTATATTCCATGAAAGTAAACCAATCCTACCAGACCCTAAGCATAAAAAACTGCTAGAATCACAATAACCACACAACAGAACATACAAGCTGCCCAAATAGTGATCAAATATAGAATCCAACCGAAAAGGAAAAGCATGATCAAATCAAACACCTTTTATGTTGAGCTAAAAAGGACAACAAGGATCCTGTTAAACCCTTATTCAACAAGAACAACACTCACTTAGAAATAGGGCGATGGAGGGGACGGTGGCAACATTGTAATAACCTCCTGAGAGATTTGAACACTTATAGTAGAAAACATGAATTGATAATCGATCATCATGTGGAGAGAAAAGCATCCAAAATACGATCCTTGCCCCCCTATTATTCCATATATGATCCCGATAATCGCGATAAGCAAATGACAATTTGAATGGAACTGGAAAAAACTGATCATTGAATCGCGCAAACCCTAGCGTCTCTCCATTGTTTATATTGCAGATGGACATTTTTCATTTGAAAAGAGATAGAATCATGAAATAAAACAATACTATTTAATTTTTTATATTGAAAATAACATTAAAATTGTAAATTAACAAACCATATTAGATATTGAAGAACCAAACAGAAGCATCAATAAAAATACTATAATGTCATTCTAATGTAGTAATTGGTGTAACTGCATACAGGAAATATAAAGGATGGAAAGAACGCAGATGTAGCTCTTGATCACTATCATCGTTATAAGGTACATCTAATGTGATATAATAAAAATTCAGATTTATTAATATATATTGTAACTGTAAAGCAAATAATTTTAGTGATCGAAAGGTTATTATTGATTAACAATATCAAAAATTTATACTAACAATGCAAATCAATTAAATCTATAATTTTTTTGTTAAATATAATATTATATCATTGATTTTTAAGAATAAAACATCAATGATAGATTTTACCTTACTAATCTGTAACAAATATTTTATTTGCAATTTTTTTGTCTAGTATATATGTGTTAACCATTTTTACATCTTAATAGGAAGATGTTGGAATCATGAAGTATATAAATACAGATGCATACAGATTCTCCATCTCTTGGCCAAGGATACTGCCAAGTAATAGTAAATGTTTCATTCAGTTACATGATTAAAGAGTTTCATCTAGTTGAATTTTTCATATACATTAACAACTCAAACAAATATGCAGAAGGAAATCTAAAAGGCGGTATAAACAAAGAAGGAATCGAATTTTACAACAACCTGATCAATGAGCTACTTGCCAAAGGTAATGCATAATAATCCATACTTTATTAGTATATCATATTCATGATGTTAATGATCATAGTAACATAATAGACGGAGTTATTGATCCAGGTATAGTACCATATGTGACCCTTTTTCACTGGGATCTTCCCCAAGCCTTACAAGACGAGTACGGTGGCTTCTGTAGCCCTCATATTGTGTAAGCTTTGCGGCACAAATTTTCACTCGAGCGATAATAAATTGACGATAGAGCATTATGATATTGTTTGATCGATATAGTTGACCATTCCTAGTGATATAATGTTTGATTGTTAAATTTCTATGTGCAGAGATGATTTTAAGAGCTTTGTGGAGATATGCTTCAAGGAATTTGGAGACAGAGTAAAACATTGGATTACTCTTAATGAGCCATTCATGTACTCTAAAAGTACACTATATCCCCTATTGGCCACACACAACCAACTTCTTGCTCATGCAGCTGCTGTCAAATTGTATAAAACCAATTATCAGGTGCAACATTGAACAACCATTAACCTTATTTTTTTTTCCTTTCTATGCATGTTACAATTTATTAATATAGAAATCTTAATGGGAGCAGGCTTCTCAAAATGGTACAATAGGCATCACACTAAACTCTAACTGGTATTTGCCGTACTCGGATGAACTGTTAGATCAGGAAGCTACCGAACGCGCCCTTGATTTAAACTTTGGATGGTAACTACTATATATATACACACACATACACACATACATAATTGCTGTCTGATCTTAATCGAATGACTATATGAATGTGTTAATTTGTTGACCACCGTAGTCATCGATCACTACATAATTGCGGCAGTAATTTTAAATCTTCTTTATTTGTTTGCAGGTTTATGCAACCACTGACAACAGGAGAGTATCCAGCAAGCATGGTGTATAATTTTAAAAGATTACCAAAGTTCACTGAAGAACAATCTAAGAGTCTTATTGGGTCATATGATTTTATTGGAATTAATTACTACACCTCCAGCTATGTTGCCAATAAACCTCCCACAGAAATAAATCCTTCCACAGATGACCTTGCCACAACCATGCAATACACGGAAACAAGTAAGGACACCTTGATCACAACCCATAATATGAAGATTTATAAATTATGCATATGCTCTTTTTTCTTTTAGGGTCCGTTTGATGCGCATGATATGATAGAGATAAGATAGGATAAGAAGCTGGATAATGATAAGATATGATAGTGACTGAATAAACACTTATCTTGTCATGCGTTTGGTGCACACTTGCTACTGACATGATAAAAAAATATTGTATTTGAATTACAAACAAGGGAAATTATGAGTGGCATAAAATGAAAATGGTAATAATTGGTGAAATTAAAATAACATAAAATCAGTGATAGAAAAATCAATGTGTGATATTGATACTTTGGATTTTTTTATTTCAAAAAGAGAAGATAATTCCTTTTTTTGATATATTATGTTCTCTCCTATGGCTCATAATAGGTGAGCGTGCTGATGGAACACCAATCGGACCAAAGGTAAGTAAGACTCTCTTGCAATTATTGTTCCACAATCAAATGCTTCATATATTTGATTTACTTGTTTGATAAATAACTAAAAAAATGTACAGTATGGACTTTGGATATACGTTTATCCAAGGGGGATTCAAGACCTACTGTTGTACACAAAGAAAAAGTATAACAATCCTGTTATTTACATAACAGAAAATGGTAATACTTATATTACATTCTTTTAATTTATATTTTTATATACTTCTAACATAAAATTAGAGATAATATAGTGTGTATATCAACCATTTCGTATATTAAACCCTAATCAAGTCAAGGGTTTAATAAACTAAAATTTGAAAATCCTAATAAATTTAAATCATAGGTTTGAGCGAGTACAATGATTCAACGCTATCACTTGAAGAGTCGCTTATGGATACTTACAGAATTGATTACTATTATCGTCATCTTTATTATGTTGCATCTGCAATCAGGTAGCACCCTATCTTTACTTAAATCAAAATCAATTGAATTATTTTTGCACTCTAATTTTTTAGTTTTATGCATTTTAACTCTATTATGATTTGTTGGTTTTTTGTGTGAAGGCAAGGTGTGAACGTAAAAGGATATTTTGCATGGACTCTTTTTGATAACTTTGAATGGCAAAATGGATACACCTTGGGTTTTGGAAGTAACTTCATTGATTACAAAAATAATCTTAAAAGATACCCTAAGCTCTCTGCCCGTTGGTTTAGGAAGTTTTTTGCAAAAAAATTGCTTTAGAGCTTGATGTATGTCATTATGACCAACAAAAATACAATATGAGCTTGGTCATTAACCAAGAGCTAGTTTAATCTTGAATTGGTTTTCTTAATTAACAATTATCTATATATTGTATGGTATAATTGCATTTATTTTTAGCATCACAAATAAGTACAACTGGAGTTTCAATTCTAGCACTTCTTCAATTCTGCTGTACGTTCAGCTTAAATTCTTGCATATTATGGACAAGCTTATTCCGCACTTCTTCATCAGCATCTGTTCATCTTGGACTGGCGCTTCTGGTGGCATTTCTTCAGCGATATTTAAGTTACAACTAATTTTCTGCATTTTGTAAAACCCAGTCTTTCACAAAATTCATCAAAAGACATTTCAAAATCTTCATTTAAAAGTCTAAATGATAGTGTATGGTTTGGACCAATTACACTACTCGTATCTTCAGAGAAACATAATGAACTTAAAAAGCTCGTGATGGGTCCAAAATGTCTAACCAACCAACATTTCTTGTTATTTTCGTATTTAAAAAATCAGAAACTAATAGCGAAGAGGTTATAGGGTTGAGTCACGACTAGGTCGCTCTTTTTAAGACGTTTCGCGGCACTACCCAAGTTTGTGCAAGGTAGACTAACAACTGCACCTCCTCCAGGATAAAACATCCTAGTTCATTTGTTCAATTACATATTGCACAGTATGTAATTGTTCGAGAATATGCACCTCAAAAATATGGCTTAATCGTTCGATTAAAACCACTCAATATGGTACGTAGACCACACTCTTATTGAAACCGAAGGGACATAAAGGAGTAGAAGTAGAAGAAGGACTCGTCAACACAAGTCGAAGGAGGGAGAAGAGAGGAAAAGCATAGGAATCATCAACCGTGAATTTCAGTGTACTGAATGAGTGGGGCGAGCTCTCCTTTTATAGGGAGAGTTCGTAACAAAAACGGAGAGACTTAAGGATTAAGTTAGCTTAATCTTTAAGCAAAACACATTTTTGTTTCTGTTGGATATATCTGTAATTTTCCGGATACGCGTTTTGGATCAGATCGGATGGTAACGAATTTATTTGTTACGTATGTGACGCTTTCAGATAATGATTAAATTAATTAATTTATCATTTTCAAGTGATAAATTTTTGTTTATCTTTTTGACCCAAGCCCGACCCGACCCAGCCGGTCAGACTGACGGTGGCAGCGTGATATATATATTTTTCTAAGCGCTCAGCCGTTTGCAAAAGTGGGTATCCCAAGGGCACACCCTTGGAGGTCACCCCACCTTTATATAAACACTTGCTAGTTGGTGTGGCTCACCAATGTGGGACATTTTTAAGTCACACACACTAGTTCTTTCCTTGTGTTTTTCTATCCAACTTCCACTAGAATTAACTAGTGTTCCAACAATCCCCCACTTGACTTTAAAATGGTTTCCTAAAATGTTTTCATAAGATTTGCTAGTAAACAAAGGTGTCGCCTACAACTTGAACCTTTGCATAGTGGATGGTATTCCAATTTAACAAGAGTTGCTTACATCATTGAACTCTATCTCTAAAGGGATTTTAAGAGGGTTTTTCAAAATTTTAATCCTCTTTGCGGAAGAAATCCCATTGAAACGGATCTTGATTAAATCATTAATCACAAATCAAACACATACTTAAACAATTTAAGGATTCATGTGCTTACCTCTTGAAGAGCAGAACCTTTGTAGTAGAATTGTTTCTGATCACGAGCAAAGCAAAGTAGCGATGCCTCTACTTATTCCACACGAACAGAGCTCTCCGATGATCGATGCTAGCCAATTCCAACAGAGATTTAGAGAGAAGAAGGTTTAGAGAGCGGCGGCTAGGGTTTCACAACTTTTGTGAATTAGGGTAAGCACTCACAAAAATTAGTAATGCTTCAACACAAGGAAACTATTTATAGAATCACTTGTGTGGTCAGCAAGCGAGCACTTAAGTACACCGTACCATACAATGGACCGCGTTTCTCTATTTTTCGTAAATTAAATAATAAAGTCATATTTAATTATTTAATTACTAATAAGTCTTACTTATTATTTTATAAATAAGTCTTAATTATTTATTTCTCTCATCTATCTATCCTTTGTGTGTGACCCTATAGGTTCCCATAACATTGGCAATAATATTAAATCACATATTTAATATTATAAACAATAAACAGTGAGCGGTATCTAGCAACACATCACTGTTACCCAAGTGACGAAAATGACATGTGAATTGACGAAACATTTTCTATGATAATGTTTGTGTGTATAATTACCCTTTTGCCCTCATGTCTATATTGAACACAAGGCATAGTATGTCATCCTTGTCCAGTTCAATATTGGGCCCGTAGACATTTCTCCTGTTATGTAGGAGGGGCAAATTCCATCTA
>Ga0228711_1007402_pt1 | contig 15939 bp, 8 predicted proteins | sample MedpolnodulmetaG_2_FD_177996 | JGI IMG/M metagenome (GOLD analysis project Ga0228711, IMG submission 177996) | Root nodule microbial communities from Medicago polymorpha collected in Santa Monica, California, United States - brown nodules | ecosystem: Host-associated > Plants > Roots > Nodule...
CAATCGTTTTTAAAAACGGTAGCAATATATTTTAACATGATAAGATGATAGATTTCAATTGAATGACGCAAATTGACGGTTGCTTTTAAAAAAATGATTACGATATATTCTTACATGAAACTATGATGAGTTTTAATTGAATGACGGGTAAAACTATTTTACACTATGTGTACCTCCATTAAACTCGTTAGATTCACCTTCACATTAAACTCGTTATTTTTAATTCACTATATTTTAAAATATTTTTTCATTAAATTTTTCAAAATATTTTAATATTGATTTACATTTTTCGATTTGATTTATCCATGAGACAATTGCATTCAGATTTTAAAGTTAATTATCATACTTAGTTGGGGTCTTGAAGCTCAATTGATTGAAGCTAAAAAATTAAAAAAAGTTTTTTGTTGTTGAAAGAAACAGATTAAAGGGGTTAAAAGTACATGGCTCGAATTCTCACAAGTAAAAAAACTAATATAATAATTAATACACTAATATTTGTCCTTAAAAAAATTACTTTACTTAGTAAAAAACTAATATAATAATTAACACATTAATATTTGTCCTTAAAAAAATTACCTTACTTAATAAAAAAACTAATATAATAATTAAATGTACATGGCTCTGACAAGTAGAAAAACTAATATAATAATTAACACATTATTATTTGTCCTTAATTTTTTTTACCAAAGACAGTAATTAATTTTGAGAAAATTGAACATTCACTATCATTATAGTTTGTGGATCAATCTTGCATTGACATCCAATAAAAATTACGAAACTCACGCTTGCGTTTTAAAAAACAGTTACAATATATTCTTACATGATACAATGGTGGATTTCAATTAAATGACACAAATGGTAATAATATATTCTTACATGATAAGATGGTGGCTTTTAATTGAATGATGACGCGAAGTCACAAATCGTCAGTTGCTTTTAAAAATCGCTTAAAAAATTATTATACTTATTTTTTTTGCATCAATTTAAGACAAAGACATTAATTAATTTTGAGAAAATAGAACATTTACCATCATTACAGTTTGTAGATCAATCTTACATTGACATCCAATAAAAATTACGAAACTCACGCTTGCTTTCTAAAAAACAGTTACAATATATTCTTACATGATATGATGATGGGTTTTAATTGAATGACGCGAATCAACAATCATTTTTAAAAACGATAGCGATATATTCTTACATGATAAGATGATAGATTTCAATTGAATGACGCAAATTGACAGTTGCTTTTAAAAAGTGATTACGGTATATTCTTACATGAACAATGATGAGTTTTAATTGAATGGCGTGGTAAAACTATTTTACACTATCTGTACCTCAATTAAACTCGTCAATTCACTTTCACATTAAACTCGTTATTTTTAATTCCCTATATTTTAAAATCTTTTTTCATTAAAATTTTCAAAATATTTAATATTGATTTACATTTTTCGATTTAATTTATCCATGAGACAATTGTATTCAGATTTTAAAATTAATTATCATACTTAGTTGGGGTCTTGCAGCTCATTTAATTTAAGCTAAATGATTAAAAAAAAGTTTTTTGTTGTTGAAAGAAACAAATTAAAGGGGTTAAAAGTACATGGCTCGAATTCTGACAAGTATAAAAACTAATATAATAATTACTTCAAAAAAAAAAACTAATATAATAATTAATACATTAATATTTGTCCTTAAAAAAATTACCTTACTTAGTAAAAAACTAATATAATAATTAACACATTAATATTTGTCCTTAAAAAAATTACCTTACTTACTTAGTAAAAATATAATAATTAAAAATACATGGCTTGAATTCTGACAAGTAGAAAAACTAATATAATAATTAACACATTAATATTTGTCCTTAATAAAATTTACCTTACTTAGTAAAAAAATTATTATACTTATTTTTTTCCATCAATTTAAGACAAAGACAATAGTTAATTTTGAGAAAATAGAACATTCACTATCATTGTAGTCTATAGATCAATCTTACATTGACATCTAATAAAAATTATGAAACACACACTTTTAAAAACAATTACAATATATTTTTACATGATACGATGATAGATTTCAATTGAATGACAGAGACTTCAGAGATATTTTTATTTTTGAAGGAAGGAGATCATTTTTAAAAAGCGGTAACAATATATTCTTATATGATAAGATAATAGATTTCAATTGAATGCTTGTTTTTAAAAACCAGTTACAATATATTCTTAGACGAGTTTCAATTGAATGATGCAGTAAAACTATTTTACACTCATTAGATTCACATTCACCTTCACATAGTACTGCTAACTGTCATTCTCCTACACTAGCCGCACGGTATTTACTCCCCGGATCACTGACGTGTACGGTTCAGATTCAATTCTTAGATTCACCTTCTTAATCACATTCACATGTCCCTATAAACTCTCTTTCTTCTTTCGTCACACTCAAATTAATATAAATTACTCATTAACTCTTATCGCATTCAATTTTTGCTCTCTTCATTTTTCATTCTTCAACGTTCGCAATTTTTTTCATCGGATCTGAAAATTCCGATTACCGGAAACTCGATCCGCCACCGCGAATAACGGATTTTGTTGTAACATTAATAGATCTAGAAGAATCCAAATCGGAAATTGAAAATTTGTAACCCTAATTTATTAATTATTAACCTAATTTTTTTGTTTAATTTTGAATCCGAAACCGATTAACGGTTTTTTTGTTTGTATTGTTGTTGTGTGATTTGTTTTTTCTGTGTGTGATTCATTATTCATGGTTTTTGGATCGTTATTGGATTTTGAAAATTCGAAGAATTTTATTGAAATGGGGAAAGAAGTTGAGGATGTTGAAGAAGGTGAGATTTCTGATTCTGCTTCATTGGAAGAGATTACTGAAGAAGATTTCAAAAAGGGTGATGATGTTAAGGTGAATAATAGTGATGTAAAGGTGGATAAAAGTGATAATAAGGTTAAAACTGGTGGTGGTGGTGGAGGTGGTGGTGGTGGTGATTCTAGGGTTTGGGCTGTTCAGGATTTGTATTCAAAGTATCCGACTATATGTCGTGGTTATGCGTCCGGATTGTATAATCTTGCTTGGGCACAAGCTGTTCAGAATAAGCCTTTGAATGATATTTTTGTTATGGAACTTGATAAAAATGCTAATGCTAATAGTAACAATAGTGGGAACAAAGATGGTGAGTTGAATAAGTCGTCGAAGGAGATTGTTGTAGTGGATGATGATGATGAAAAAGAGGAAGGGGAATTAGAGGAGGGTGAGATTGATGGTGATGCTGATGATGATTGTGTTATTGTTGGTTCTGAGAATTTTTCAAATTCTGAGGTTGTTGGTGTTAGAGATGTTCTTGAGGGTGTTACTGTTGCGAGTGTGGCAGAGTAAGTGGAAATTTTTTATGGGTTTTTTTTTTTATTGCTGACATTGGAGTTGCATTGCAAATTTGAAACTTTGAATTCACTTGTGTTTTTATTGGGTGATTTTGTTCTTGTAGATCGTTTGCGGAAACTTGTAGTAGGATTCAAGGTACCTTGCAGAGCAAAGTGTTTTCTGGATTTGATATTTCTGAAAAAGACGATCTTGTTCGGTTGTTGTTTAATGCTGTTGAAGTAGTTTATTCTGTAAGACCCCTAAGAGATCATTATTTGTTGCACTTTTTGATGTATCATTTTGGTTTCTGCTGATGATTTTACTACAAATTTATTCTGTGTGTCATTGTAGGTGTTCTGCTCTATGGACAATTTGCAAAAGGAAGAGAATAAGGATAATATATCAAGGTTTTAAAAACATTAGTTCTTAGTTTGTAATTCTTTCTAGTTGCAAAGCCATATATCTCTAAACTATTTTTTTGGTTATATTTTTCATGTTAGATTGCTTTCTTTTCTGAAGAACGAACATTTATTTACTATGGAGCACATGAAAAAGGTGATTTTTAATGCTAACTTGTTTAGGTGTCATGCCCCATTCCTTCATTTAATGCCCAGTTTATAAAGTGAAAATTTAGACAGAATCTAAAAGTTGTATGCTTTTTTGTACAGATTCAGGTCATGATTACTGCAATTGATTCTGTATATGCTTTGGGCAATAATGAGGTTGTTGGCAAGGAAGAAAAAGCGGAGGCCCTTAATACTACTGAGCAAATTCCTGCTGGTGAGTATATTTCTTCGGGTCAGCTTGTCCATGATAACTCAACATATGCATCCGAAGCCTTGCAATATGGACAGAGCAATGTTAAAGGAAGAGGGCTTATGCTCCCTCTGTTTGACTTACATAAGGACCATGATTTAGACAGTTTACCGTCACCCACACGAGAAGCTCCATCGTGTTTCCCTGTGAATAAATTGTTTTCGGTTGGAGATGGGATAGATAGATTTGGGTTGCCTCCTGCTGTTAGGACAGAGGCTGAGAAGATGGAACTGGACGGGAAAGATTCTAAGTTGCACATCTATGAAACCGATGCTTTGAAAGCTGTTTCCACATATCAACAAAAGTTCAGTCGAAGTTCATATTTTACAGATGATAAGTTTCCAAGTCCAACTCCTTCGGGTGACTGTGAGGGAGAAGCTGTAGACACTAATGATGAGGTTTCTAGTGCTTCTATAGCTTCTTCGCTAACAAGCTTTAAGCCACCCCCCTTGGATCAGATTCCTGTTTCTTCTACTTCCCTCGATAGGTTCAGCATGTATGGATTAGTTGATTCTAGAATTGATGCAACAGGTTCTGGGTCTTACCCAATGAAAAGTTCAGCGAAGAGTAGAGATCCTAGGCTTCGTTTCATTAATCCTGATGCACGTACTTTAGATCTTAACCAATCTTTAGGGACAAATAATATGCCTAAAGTGGAATTTGGTGGAAGAGTAATCTCAAGAAAGCAAAAGACTGTTGAAGAGCCTTCATTGGATGCTACTGCTCCCAAAAGACTTAGAAGGTCTTTGGAAAATTCCGAGCACAATATCAGGGAGGAAAGAGCTATGGCTGGAAAAGGTGGTTGGTTTGAAGAAAATATGGTGGCTGGATCTCAGTTGGTAGAAAGGAACCATTTAATGCAAAAAGGGGAAACTGAACTCCAAAGGCCTATAAGTACTAGTTCTAGTAATTTGACCATGACAAGTAATGGAAATGAGCTGGCATCCGTTACTAGTAGCAGCGCCACAGCTTCCTTACCCACTTCTTTATTCAAAAATATTGCTGTAAATCCAGCCATGTTAATACATATGCTTTTAGAGCACCAACACAATGAAGCAGAAGCTCAAAAGAAACCAGTTGATTCTGCTACAAGTACACTGCATTTAACAAACTCAAATTCAGCGAGGGGAACGGATGCAACTGTGAACACTGGTACAGCAATGACTGCCGGTCTTACGCAAAGTTCTGTTGGAATACTTCCAGCTTCATCACCAGCAACTTCCATGGTAAATTCCTTTTATGAGATTATTTCTCTTAACTAAACAAATCATAAGTTAATTCTTGATATTCTCTAGTGGCTGTGGTGGTATCTTCCCAATCATTCATTATTTTTTTCGACTTAAATCTGAGGATTAACATGAAAAGTTTAACATTTTGATCCGTCGTTATGATTTATCACGGAAGCCCCTTAAGGCTAACTGTTGTTCAACTTCTTGCATGTTTTTGATACTCAGACACAAACCCTACCAGAGGATTCTGGAAAGATTCGCATGAAACCCCGGGATCCACGTCGTTTTCTCCATGGAAGTAGCACTCTCCAGAAGAGTGGGGTTTTGGGGAGTGAACAATCCAAAGCAATTGTATCCCCTACGCCAAGTAACCAGGGAACTGGGGACAATGTCAATGCCCAGAAGTTTGATGTCAGGGTTGAGACAAAATTGGCACCTATTCAGTCAATTGCACAACCTGATATTACTCGACAGTTTACCAAGAATCTGAAAAACATTGCTGATATTATGTCTGTTCCCCAAGAAACATCATCAACCCCTCCTGCTACTCAAAATGTTTCTTCTGCATCTGTTCCCTTTACGTCAGATAGAGCTGAGCAGAAATCTGGTGTACCTAACTCTCAGAACCTGAAAGATGGTGAAGGATCAGCTCCTGAAACATGTGCACCAGGTTCCTCTCGACCCCAGAATACATGGGCAGATGTTGAGCACCTCTTTGAAGCTTATGATGTGAAGCAGAAAGCTGCTATACAGAGAGAGAGATCTAGGAGGCTTGAAGAACAGAAAAAAATGTTTGCTGCTAGGAAGCTGTGCCTTGTATTGGACCTTGACCATACACTTCTTAATTCTGCTAAGGTAATCTGCATAGAATGGGTTCTCTCCTGTCCCATGGATTAAAGTTTGGACAATGGCTTATTAACCTTCTGTCTTTCAGTTTGTCGAAGTTGATCCTGTGCATGATGAGATGTTGAGAAAGAAAGAACAAGAAGACCGTGAAAAGCCTCAGAGACATCTTTTTCGTTTTCCTCATATGGGAATGTGGACTAAACTCAGACCAGGAGTCTGGAACTTCCTGGAGAAGGTAATATAAATTTTGTATTATATGTTAGGTATGATATTGTTCCAGGCTTAATTTTGTATCAAAGCATTCACATCTTTTCCTAATGCTTTACAGGCTAGTAAACTCTTCGAGATGCATCTTTACACTATGGGAAACAAGCTATATGCAACTGAAATGGCAAAGGTGCTTGATCCAAAGGGAGTATTGTTTGCCGGTAGAGTTATTTCTAGAGGTGATGATGCTGAAACAGCTGATACTAAAAGCAAAGATTTGGAAGGCGTTTTGGGTATGGAATCATCTGTTGTAATTATAGACGACTCTGTGAGAGTCTGGCCTCATAACAAACTGAACCTTATAGTGGTGGAAAGGTCAGTGCGTCATAGCATGCAATTCTCTTACAAGCAATTCTTTAGTCTTTACTGTTATTATTTTTTAGTTGATACATTCTCTCTGTATTAAGTTTTAAGATATTGCAGGTACACATACTTCCCATGTAGCAGGCGTCAATTTGGGCTTCCTGGCCCTTCTCTTCTTGAGATTGACCACGACGAGAGACCTGACTCTGGAACTCTGGCATCCTCTTTGGGGGTAAGTTATATTCAATTTTTCTTTGATATGGGATTATTATTTTTTGCAGTTGATAATTCCTTCTCTTCTCTGAGTAGGTGATTGAGAGAATACACCAAAACTTCTTTGCGTCCCAATCCTTAGAAGAGGTGGATGTCAGAAATATCCTAGCGTCAGAACAAAGGAAAATCTTGGATGGTTGTCGTATAGTATTTAGTAGGATGTTTCCTGTTGGCGATGCCAATCCCCACCTTCACCCATTGTGGCAGACAGCTGAACAATTTGGTGCTTCTTGCACAAACCAAATTGATGATCAGGTTACTCATGTAGTTGCTCATTCCCCTGGGACTGATAAGGTATACTGTAATTTTGAAACTTTCACTGTGTTATGGTAGTGCCTCCTCATTTGCACGTATTTTATTCTGTTTGATGGTTGTGCTATGGTAGTGCCGCCCGATGTGCACGTATTTTATTCTGTTTGATGGTTGTATTAGAAAAACAGACATGCAGAACTACAGTAATTGTAAATAATCATAAAAGATTAGCACTTGATGGGATAAAAAGAATAACGACCCAATGCTTGAAGAAATTCATCGTAATTAAATTGATTGTTTTATTCGACTTTCATCTAACCAAAACGTGGATATCAAGGTGATCCATGCAGCTACCCTTGCCCTATTTACCATTTGCTAATATGGCAACTTAATTACTGAATATTTACTTATTTAGTGACATTTGTTGAAATCAACCAATAAAAATTCAATTAACTCATCAATTGGAAAAATCCCTTCCGTTCCTGTCCTATGTTTTTCTCCCCAATTTTTTCATTGGGGCCAAACATATAGTAAATTCTTCATTACTGTGATAGATGGGACAGACGTGGTGTGCTGTGTAATAAATCTATTTCTGACAAGTGCTACTTTGTTTCGCACAGGTGAATTGGGCTATTGCCAATGGAAAATTTGTTGTCCATCCTGGCTGGTGAGTACCTTATAAGTTATATTATATTTGTGTTTTATCCTTTTCCGTCTTTTTAATTTGAATTTAATTTGTGCTGCTTCTTTCCTCCTCCCTAAAAAAACAGGGTGGAAGCATCAGCGTTGCTTTATAGGCGGGCGAATGAGCAAGATTTTGCCATTAAATTAGACAAATAACCACCTAATAATCCCCTCTGGTAAATTAAAATACGTGAAACGTAAATCTATCACATTGATTTCAGGTGTGTGTATCCATTGGGTCTGAACTGGACAGGGAAAACAGTTTTAAATCTTGACCCCCTGTCCATTGGAGGTGGTTATTGGTGAGTGGGTATTTATTTGGCTGGCCAGATGCTGAGGAGTTTATGGAGGAATGTATAAATGCCCTTTGATTGTTGGGATTTTCCTACTGGCTTTGATGGCTACGGTGGGCTGAGAAAATGAGTTGACTGCTTTAGGGACTAGGTGAGTGTTATTGTGGGGATGACTTATGTGAACCTGAGATGGTGACAAGAGGGAAATATACATCTGCCGACAGTAAAATTAAAGGCCTCTGCATTTAGAGTGCTAAAATATGGAAGAATTCAGACTGAAGATATATTGACTAAACTAATTTAGGAAAAAATTTCCTTGATTAGTCCTTGAGTCTAAGGAGGTGAGGGCGCTAGAACGACAAAGTCAGGATTTTTTTGGAGGTGGATAGTTGGCCCAGCAAATTGAGTTTCTTATAATTGAATTTGTATAACAAAATGTGACTGCATAAAGCATTTTAGGGGGATGAAATTAATTACCATTCACCATTCCCTCCCCCAAAACAAATAAAGTTGGTCAGGGAGGGAGAGGATAGAAAATGATAGAAAGTGTGTCTAAAGTCTAACCACCAATTGTAGTCAAGGTCATTTATCCTATTGGTTGCTTCAGCCTTCAATTTATGCCAGGATTTGTCATTAAAACAAACCCAATTGGAAAATTTTGAGAATTTGTAAAAACGGCAATATCATTCCTTACGTTATTTTTGATGAGAATCCCCATATGGCCAACACAGAGTTTGAAATAACAGTATCTATGTTCCTAAGGATAATAATGGAGAGATTCCTGTGCATTACCGAAAAAGAACTACACAAAGGTTACTCTGTTGTTTTTGTTGTGTTGCCTGATCAATTTTGGAAAAATTAATGGTCCCATATTTTTCTGTATGGTTCTCCTAGCTGGCATCTGTCATGCAGTTGCAATGTCTGTCGTATGGAAACTAGTCATTCCAATAATTTAAGCCAACTGTACAGTGGTTTTTCAGAAGCAAGAGATTCTAGTGTTGAGTGATAGCACGTTAAATACCGTAACAAACACTCGCCAAGTGTGTTTCTATTGCTGTTTGCTTCCTATCCAAACCACTCTACATGTTTGAGGAAACATTTCCATTCTGCCTCATGCTAACTCTGTTTTATCCTTCTACTTGAAGACACATCTTTAAGACAGCCATTTAACTTGGGAAGTTTTGTTTGAGTGTTCATTGGCAATAAAAACACCAAAAGGACTGCACACATCTTTTCTATCGTGAAGCAAGTTACCTGGTTATTTAATGGATGCAACCAAAGGGGGATCCACCTAAAAGTCAATGTTCCCTTAATGTAACGAAGTTTTGATTTGAAAATAAAAAACAATTAATCTTAAACTTACAAGCTTCGATATCATCTCAAATGAATTGAAAACAGGTTAATTGTCAAAACAATAATAACCCTAAAACGTAGTTATTTTCTTCTGTCAAAAAAAAAAAAAGAAGATATTTTCTTCGTACCAAAAAAAGAAGATATTTTCCTAATTTTATTGGATTTTTATTTTCAGTAATACATACGGGTTTGTTTTTTATAGACCTATTTTTGACTTATACCAAAAAAAGACCTATTTTTGACTTGATTAAATAGTTATTATTTATAGTGACTGAAAATGGTAATATTAAGTATGAATTTTAAACTAAGTGATTAATTAGATATTTTAGATGTATTCCATAACAATAGCAAATATTGTGAAATAGATGAACTTTGATTAATATTTTGTAATTTCAATAATCATTTTGAAATATTGATAACGTGGGAGATCAGGTTAATTAAACCTAACAGTTATTAATATTTTATTTATGACTACTACAGGCATTAATTTTGAAGTGACAAGTTTATATTAATTTTACTCAATAATAAAGGTGCATAAAAGAGTGAATTTTACTCAATAGTAAAGATGCTTTAAAAATAGTATGAGAGTTTGTTATTTATTTTTGGAGTTTTTTTTCCATCTATTATACCCTTTATTTTAATCTGTCAATAAATTTCTATTTTTTTCACACTTTCTATTTTCAATAAATTTAATGCGCTCTCTTGCTCTCATAACAAAAATTGTTAGTCCTTGTGAACTTAACTCAGTTGATAGAGACAATACATAATATATGCAAGGTCCAGGGTTCAAACATCGACCACCACACAAAAAAACAATTGGTAGTTATTCTCTATCTGTTCAACAAAATTCATTTTTTTTTAACAATGTTATTGATCTATTCATATAATTCAACTCTTCATGAAATCATTAATATAGGTATCAAAATTTTATTTGAATTTGTAGATAAGAAAATACAAACTTTATTTAAAGAAAAATAACTTGAGTTTTTCAAATATATAACATGAATTACTTTTATTGAAAAAATGTAAGTAAAAGTAATTGAGAAATGGTATAATCGACAAATGACACCTTTAAATTATCAAAATGACAGTTAAATAAAAAACTGACACAAAAAAGAAAGATTTCTGCTCTTCCCCCAGCGTAAAACACTCGCACCCTGCAACCATGTCCAAAACGCCCATGCGCTAGTTAACTAGCGCAAGTGTAAAATAATACGCAAGTTAAGTTGAGTGGCGTGAGTTAAGTGGCGCATAGTAGCTTTTTTTAAATTTATTTACTATTTTTAAATTATTTTATTTACTTTATTCTAAATTATTTGTTCACTTTATTCTAAATTATTTATTTTCTAAATTATTTATTCACTTTATTCTAAATTATTTATTTGCTATATTCTAATTTATTTATGCATTTAAAATAAATTCAAAATTAGAAAATAAATTCTAATTTATTTATGCACTTAAAATAAATTCAAAATTAGAAAATAAATGCGATTTTATTCTAATATATTTATTCATTAAATACAAAATTAGAAAATAAATTCGATTTTATTTATTCAATATTTATTTATTCAATACATAATCATAAACATAAAATAAATGCAAATATAATTACAAATAAAAAACAAAATTAATAAATATAACTCTCGTTTTATTAATATCATTCAAACATTACCATAATTTATTTGAATTCACTAATCTACTTATTATCTTTTTACCTTCTTGGGGTAAAAAGTTATTTTTACCCTCTTCGATATATAGCAATAGCTCTTGGGGAAAATAGTGATTAGTCCTGTTGGGCAAAAAGACATCAAGATTCCTTGAGGTAAATTTAAATTTGGTTTCTTTTATACCCCCATGATGATTCTTTTTACCCACGGTAAAAAGATTTTGGGAGTAAAAGAAGCAAACCTAGTTTTACCGCAAGGGATGATGTCTTTTTCCTCAACTCGACCGACCACTATTTTCCCCAAGAGCTACTACTATATACCTAAAGGGGTATAAAGAGCCTAGAGACTATAGAAGCAAAAAAGAAGAAGAGAAAGAGGGGGAGATAGTGGGAGGAGATAATGTGAGGAAAAGAGGAAGTTTGTGAGGGTATTTATAGGAAGGAATGATAACCTAGTTTGTATCTACCATAAATGCGGTAAAAAAAAGAGTGTAAAAGTAGTTAAAAACGTGTAAATTGAATGTTAAAAACCTGACCAAAGACCAAAAAACGTTTGTTCTTCAGCTCTGACCACCGGCCAACGTGCGTGAGTTAACTCGCGCACAGGCCAGTGGTGCGTGACTTAAGTCACGCAGTGCAGGAGTATATTTGAAAATCATGATGGACGCGAGCAAAATGTGTTGGGGGGAAGAGCAGAAATCAAAAAGAAACGGATAAATATTTGTTTTTGGAAAGGATTGGTCCAAAGGGAGTACTACTTTTTTCTTAAAAAATATCTTATGTTGTAAAATTATTATTTGAGTGTATCTTCCAAATGAATGTATTTTCTAATATATTTTGCTTAAGAGGAGAGAGTATGTATATTTTGACATAAGAGTATGTATATTTTTACATAAGACGGAAGGGTATTGCAATTTAAGCATTTTTTAAAGGAGAGAAGTCTAATTTTCTCATACTTTGTTGGGTGAGTTATTTTAAATATAATACTTCATATGTTTTTTTTAAGTATCGTTTGATGTTTGTTTTGTTCATATTTAAGTGTCTTTAGATAGTTTAAGGGTATAGTGTATCAATTATACTCTTTCTTAATCACTCATATTTACTCATTGAAAAAAGAAACTAATTATTGTTATGTATTTGAAAAATTAAAATTTTTTAAACAAGTTTTTTTTTGTATGTCTAAATTTGGACTGCATTATACAAAACTTTGTTACCTGTAATGATGATTGAAGAGTTAAAATTCAAAAGATGTACAATTATGATGAAAAAAACAAAAAACTCTATGAATGTACAAAAAGAAGGAAAAAATAAGAGAGGGTCCATCATTTTTATTAGAGAGATAAAGTATATTCCTTAGGTTGGGGGAAGGAGGAGAAGCTTGGGGAGGCGACGACAGTTGTTCGCTTGGGAAGAAGAATTAGTGGGGAGTGTAGGTCTTTGCTTTCTAATGTTACTTTGCATGATATTGTTACAAATGTTTGGCAGTGACACCCTAATGTGGGTGATGGTTATACAGTTCATGGTGTGTATCAAATGCTCATGAGGCAGGAGATGCATAACTTTGATGCATTATCTGAGGGTGTTTGGCATAAAACTGTTCCTCTGAAAAGTTTCTATTTGTGTGTGGCGTCTGCTACGCAACATGTGGCATACATAGGATAATTTGGTGTGTTGTGGTATTATTCAGTTTGATTCTCAATTGTGTGTGTTAGGATGTGGTTATAATGAATCAACATATCATCTTTTAATCCATTGTCCTATTTTCGGTGAGCTATGGCAACATGTCAAAGCTTAGATTGATGTGCACTCAGTGCATCCCCATCATATTTTGGATCATTTTATTCAATTTTCTTATTCTTCAGGAGGCTTTAAACCTCATTAGTCATTTTTGCAACTTATTTGGTTTTGTACTGTTTGAGTGTTATACAATGAAAGGAATCACATGATTTTCTCTAATAATGATAAACCAGTTAAGCAGCTTCTGGAAAAAGTCAAAATTACTTCCTTACAGTGGCTGGAAGCTAAAAATTGTTTTTGTTTTTGCAAAATCTTTTTTTTATTTTGTATTTCAGGAGGATACTTTGCTGTATTTTGTTCAGCTCTTGTTTTCACACCTTGTGCTAGAGTGTAGACTTTTTCCCTTGTGGTAATATATCTCATTTTTGTTTATTAAAAAAAATGAATTTATTGAAATAGAGGGAGAGTGTATCGTAGGTGTTTGTTAAGTGAGAAAATATGAGACATCAAACTTCTTGAAAAGTGAGAGAGTGCATGCGCAAAACTAGGGATTTATCTGTGGATTAAAATGAGGATATATAGGAGAAAACTCCAAAAATCCACTTCATTAATTCAAATGTATTATTTTAAAATGACACTTAAAAAGAAATGGTAGGAGTATTATGTATAAAGGCCCCGTTTGGATTGAGCTTATTTTGAGCTTATGAAAAATAGCTTATGCAAATAAATAAGCATTTATATTAATTCATAAGTTCTCACTAACGAAAATTGTATTTTCATAAGTTGCTTTTTCATAGACTACATTAGCAAGCTTATGAATAATAAATAAAAGTTTATTTATTTGCATAAGTTGTTTTACATAAGCTCAATCCAAACATACCCAAAATATTAAACAATCGTTTATTATTACAATATTTTTTTGACAAATTTCCTATAAATGTTAAAAAGCCTAAAATAATGATGAAAATCATATAGATGTATTTATATTTTAATCCCTTATCTACTATGATCATGAGTAAGTAGACTTTTCTAGTCTTGAGATTGTTGGAATAATCTAATGATTAAATCCTAATCAACCTAAGTCTAGAATTTATTTTATAAGAATTCATTTTCTAATCTAATCTCATCGTTGTTAAATTTTGTAACAAATATCAAACGAAGAACCGAGAGGTGAAGTTTGATATTGTTATTTAATCATATCTCAAATATCAAACGAAGAACCAAGATGCGAAATTTGATATTGGATTAAATGAGATTAAACAAGATAAACAAAACATGATAGACTTGAAGGGACAATAAAGTTGCACTCAAAGGGTCTCAATGATAATCAACTATGAGAATAGACTTGATTATTGTTGAGATACATTCATGTATTCTCAGATGAAACATGGAATACCGAAGAACACATTGTCCTTAGAAATGAATTCATTATAAAATAGAGAAATAAATACGAAATGTATATGATTTAACATTATGATGAAAACATCAACCCCATGACGCTTATCAAAACTAAAAATTAGATTGGTAATTGCTTTAACTCTTTGTGGATCAATATTTTTACTACACGGTAGAACTGTTCACTTGCGGTAACCTATTAATTTTTTGGCGTCGTTGCCAGAAAGTTAGTGATATTAATCAACTTTTTGGTATTGAATAGACTGAAATTTTTCTTTTATTTTTTTACTTTTGGATTCTTTAATTCTTTGAATGCGAAGAACTAGAAGTCTTGGAGATTTTGTTCAACCAATTTATGAGATTGAAAGGTTCTTTCATAGAAGAAGAAGAATAGATTTAGGCAATAATCAAATGCTTCATATTTAGTGACGAGTTTATATTATTAGTGATGGATTTTATCCGTATCAATTAGTGACGAAAACCAAAATACCTCACAAATATTTAGCAAGGCCGAAATTCGAAACGGATTACCGGTCGTCACTAAATTTGTTTGTGACGGAATTATAGTAGTTTAGTGACGAATTTCTACCCTCTATAAAATTGATTTTTCTAGTAGTGAAATCGTACTCTCAAAAAGTATGTTATGTACGCCTTATACGGCAGAGCCCCATAATGTTATTGTGGATCCAACCATTGCAGCTAATAATTTTGAACTTAAACGAGCGTTACTTTCTATAGTTCAATAAAACCAATTTTCTGGATCAGCCACTAATTATCCAAATCTACACCTCTCAATTTTTCTGCAATATTATGGTAATTTGAAATTGAATGGAGTGACTCCTAAAGCCACAAAGACTCAAACTCTTTCCTTTTTCATTAAGGGATAGTGCCAGAGTTTATTTCACTCACTATACAACATGGGATGAACTAAGGTGAGCATTCCTTGCCCAATTCGTTCCCCCAAACAAAACTGATAAATTGAGGAATCAAATCACAAGATTCACTCAAAATAAAGGGGGAATCTCTTTATGATGCACGTGAGTGTTTCAAATAAATGCCAAGGCTTTATCCCCACCATGGATTAGAAAAATGGTTGATCATCCATACCTTTTACAATAATGGGATTTTATACACAACAAAAATGACTGTTTCTTTTGTAAAAGGTTTGAGTACTCCTAATATTTCCATAATTCAATTTAACATGTTGTCAAAAGTTTTCCGAGTACCGAGCATTATTATCAAGTTCTACTAGAATTAAATATATTTTTTTGAAGAAGTTAAATATTTAAATTTTATTGTTTAAGAATTTTAACTTTTATTGGATACTTTATATTTAGTTATGTAAACTATCATTCTTGTTTGAATATTTTTTTTTTTATATTTAATAGGTAAAATTTTCTTGTTTATATATTTTTATGTTATATTTAATAGGTAAAATTTAAAACTT
>Ga0228711_1007403_pt1 | contig 15938 bp, 9 predicted proteins | sample MedpolnodulmetaG_2_FD_177996 | JGI IMG/M metagenome (GOLD analysis project Ga0228711, IMG submission 177996) | Root nodule microbial communities from Medicago polymorpha collected in Santa Monica, California, United States - brown nodules | ecosystem: Host-associated > Plants > Roots > Nodule...
AAAAGAGAAAAATTTTTTAAAAAAAAAAAAAAAAAGAAGTTTACTTGATTATTAATAAAAAAAAGATGAAAAAATAATAATAGAGAGAATATGGAGAGAAAGATGAGAGAATAATAATAGAAAGAAATATGAGAGAATAGTAATAAAGAGAAGATAGAGAGAAAGATGAAAGAATTGCGGTAAAGGGAAGGTAGAGAGAAAGATGAGGTAACAACAATGGAGAAAATGATAGAATAATAACAAAGAGAGAAGGTGGAGAGAATAATAGTATTTTTTTTAACCCATTTGGGGTTGGCCTAGTGGTTGACTTGAGATTTTGGAGTGTGCTCCTCTCAAAGTCTTAGATATAACTGAGAAATGAAGAAATGTGAGAAAAATGAAGTGATGTATATAAAGCAAGGGGAAATTTGTGTTTAATCCATAACGAAGTTTGTGACTGTCCAAATCTCCATGAAGTTTGTCGTCGTCAAAACACCTATAAATTTTAATTTGAGTTCCCTTGGTACATTTTGTGGCCGTCAAAGTAGCCACGATTTCAAATGTGATTCTACCATTTATTTTGTGGCAAAAAGAAGCCGTCACAAAGTCCGTGAGAGCTTTTTTGGCTAATAGTAAAATCATATTTCAACTTTGCGATTTGAGAAGACTTTTTATGCAAATAATTTTTGAAGGTTTAGTGTCGGCCAATAATCTTTTTTAAGTTGACCACTAATAAATGGTTTTCTCGTAATGTTGAGTCAAATGTAAGAAACTGAACTCTCGCAACTTGAGAAAAAAATATTTAAATCCCGATTGAGAGAGATATCCACATTTAATTTTTGATAAAGTCGATTGTCCAAAAAAAAAAATTTTGATAAAGTCTCTAATAAGATTATAAAGTGAACTTACGGAAAAAAAAATGCTGCTACTTGCTAGCATTCCCCATGGAAACATAAGTCAAATGAAAGATCTAGATTTAAATTACTAAATCTATATCCCCATTTGCAAGTTTGGAGATAGGAAAGAGAGAGATCTTAATGAAAGATACAAGTTGTGGGTAATTTAGTATACAACAAGATAGAGATAAATATTGAGAGAAGTAAAGATCAAGATTGTTTTGTAAGCTAATGATAATATACAATTCACTTCTATCAATATTGCTCCAATTCTGATTTCTGGGATATATGTCAATGGACTTCTAGTGAATGCAATCTTTCCCATGATTTCTCTGTACTTTTTTACACAAGGCATATGAACTCCAAATATGAGATTTGCTTAATCTTGTCGATGATGCAATGAAATGAAATCCTTTTGCATACATATTGCTGGAACAATGAACAAGAAAGTTACTACTAACTAATTAATGTGGTTTCCCTCAACAAAAAAAAAAAATAATGTGGTTGAAAGAGGGTTAAACTTAAAAGCATAGAAGATGCAAGTTGCACTTTTTGATAATATAATAAAGTCGGGAAAATAGTGATTCTTTAATGCTTTTCTAGGGTACTATTTTTTTTTAGAATGAATGTTTTTAATCTTTATGGTAAGAGTGAAAATTGAATCATTGACTTCCTTATCACTTAACTAATGTTAATAATGTCATTATCTAATCATAATGTTCTCTAAACACACTTTTTATATATATGCTTATATATATGCGGACTGTGATTCTCACATCAACACACATTCATACCGTATTGTATATCGTGCCATGTTGCTTTCGTGTGTCTAAATAACACAACTCTAATTTAAATATGAGTCTATTTAGAAGACATTTTAGAGCATCTAACCCAATTATTCTTATTGAGGTTCTTCAGCGTGTCTTGTTTATGCATATCAATTAGTTTACCTTTTTATTAATTTAAGTATCAAATAAGCTTCACATAGCTCTTTGTGCATGTTGGATTGACCATGAGATTGACATAGTAAGTGAACCATCATAACTTTTTTACAAAAATTACACTTTAAAACTTCACAAAATCATAATGGTTTTGCCAAACTCCATGTCAATCTACACTTCATCTCCGAAGGGAATACCACATAAAAATAAGAGAGTATTTGTTTTATCTTGTACCATTTATGTACAAATGAGATTGGACCACTATGAAAGTGTCAAATCAAATAGGTATTAGTAGCTCTTAATTGGTAAGTTGATAGTGTATAATTTCTTGAGGTAATTATGAGAATAAATATTCAATTTAGTCTTTTGATAATATAATAAAGTTAGGAAAAAGAGGGTTAAACTTAAAAGTGAAGAAGATGCAAGTTGCACTTTTTGATAATATATATATAATAAAGTTGGAAAAATCGTGATTCTTTAATGCTTTTCTACAGCACTAGTTTTTTTTTAGAATAAATGTTTTTAATCTTTATGCCAAGAGTGAAAATTAAATCATTGACCTTCTTATCACTTAACTAATGTTAGTAATGTTTATAACCTAATCATAAATGTTCTCTAAACACACTTTCCATATGTATGTGGTTTCCATATCAACACACATTCATATTGTATTTTATATTGTGCGGTGTCGGTTTTCGTGTCTAAATAACTCAATTATTCTTATTGAGGTTTTTAAGTGTGTCATGTTTATGCATATCAATCAGTTTACCTTTATATTAATTTAATTATCAAATAAGTTTTACATAGCTCTTTGTGCATGTTGGATTGACATAAGAAGTGAACCACCATAATTTTACCTAAAACTACACTTTAAAACTTCACAAAATCACAATGATTTTGCCAAACTACGTGTCAATCTACCCTTCATCTCCGAAAGGCATGCTATGTAAAAAGAAGACAGAATATTTGTCTTAGCTTGTACCATTTAGGTACAAATGAGATTGGACCACTATGAAAGTATCAAACCAAATAGGTATTAGTATCTCTTAATTTGTAAGTTGATTGTGTATAATTTCTTGATGTAATTATGAGAATAAATATTCAATTTAGTCTTTGAAATATTGACTATGTAAATGATTAAGTTGATAAGAAGCTACAGTTTACCTATTTTTGTGCATGTTTATTGTTTAGAATATCGTAGGTCGCTGTAATTTCGACAAATCCACTAAAATATTAAACATGTACTAAAATTAAGTACTTAATTTGTACTTTGTAGGAGCAAGAGTACTCCTTCACATTTTGACATTGAGATAAATGATAAGCAACAAATTGGCAGAAATATGTGTTTAAGAAAAAAAGTGACCCACACAGCTTACTAAGGAAGCAACAGACAAAATGAATTCCAGTGGGGTTACACTTGGAACTTGTTTTCCCTTCTAATTCTAATAATGTTAAAATTTTATTCATGTTAGTCCTACCCGTATGCTTCATTGTTTTGCCCTATGTATGAAACCAACTACTTCAATTTTTCATGCCCATAACATCAATATCCTTTATGACATCCCACCCTCTTATTTCCTTGACCAAAACTATATAGTAATATTAAATATTTGAAGTTTTTCCTAATCTTAATCTTATATTTTTAATTTTCATATATTTGCAACTATCCATTGAGGCATTGACATATAGAAGCAATTTAGGTACGGTCTGCTACATGTCCCCACATCCACGTGACTATGTTTTCTCTAACTCTATTTCTCTTTTCCACACTCACCAATCTCCAACCATAAATATATCCCCTCTCTCCATGAATCACCTCACCACCATTCAAAACTTCAATTTTTCAAGAGAAAAAAACACAAAACACAACAATGGCCATTAGAAAATCCAACAAGTTACCACAACCAGATGTTATTATCAAGCAAATTCTTAAAAGATGTTCAAGTTTTGGAAAGAAAAATGGTTACAATGAAGAGAGTCTTCCTGAAGACGTACCAAAAGGTCATTTTGTTGTTTATGTTGGAGAAAATAGAACAAGATATATTGTTCCAATTTCATGGTTGCCTCATCCACAATTTCAAAGATTGCTTCAAAGAGCTGAGGAGGAATTTGGCTTCAATCATGACATGGGCCTTACCATTCCTTGTGATGAAGTTGCTTTTGAGTTTCTTACTTCATTAATCAGATAAGAAGCATGGTTTTAAATTGCGGTCTGCAACCGCAAATATAAAGGATTTCAAGGTCTTTGCAATTTCGATCGCATAGGCTACATTTTTCCACAATACTGAAGTTTGCAGTGTAACCGCAACTGTGACTGCATTTAAAACCATGATGAGAAGGAAGGGCTTGGCACATTTGATCATAGTGAGGTTTATCAATATAAATCCCTTTGTCAAAGTGGTGGATTATGGGTTTGACTAAGGAAATATTAACACTTCTACATTTTTTTTTAATTGTAATATACAAACATGTCAAGAAAATTTCCTTGGCATGCCATTTGTATTCTTAATGAGTAAAGATTTGTTCCAATTTTACACAATTGTTTTGTTTTCAGTTGCATTTGCTTGATTTAGTTGTTTGATGAATAGTATTAGAAATGGTTACTTTCAAAGAAAGAGTTTCAAACAAAATTTGTAACCATTAACAGAAGTCTTCTTTATTTTTTTGTTCAAAACTCCTAAATTCCACAATGCATGTTGAATTTGGAGTTCCAAGATACCCATATGGTCATATCCAACTTAAAACTAGTACAAAATCCACTTTAGCATCTTGTTTTAGCTTTTTGAGAAATCTCATACAATTCTTACAAAGCAAGGTTTTAAAAAAGTTGTGATCAAGACTGTGACTGAACATAGGGAGTTTAGATGTCTTTGACGATTGCATTGCAATAGCAATTGTCGTCTTATCAAACTAAAACGATTAAGTCCAAGAATTCTTACCTAATGTCAATGTTTTAAGTGTGAGTAGAAAGTCTCACATTAAATAAAAATTGACCTATTGAGTGAAAGACATGTCTTAATCTAATGTGGAATACATTTTAATCTCCCATGTCGATCCAACTCGAAAACCATGAAATTTTCTCAATATAACATGCAAAAGGTTAGCATTTGAAAGAGACGTGGGGTGGAGGGCAAACTATTATTATTTGTAAGCTTCATTTTCTATGGTCAAAGACAATATTTAGGTGGCACCAGATGTCATTCTTGTTTTATTCTTGTTTCACACTTGTTCCATTTCATTTTCTTGGAGGAATGCCTAATTTTTTTTGGTGAATATTAGAATACCTACAATGTATTTTGTAAAGGAAAAATGTAATAAAATGTAAATTTTGATTAGCATCACAATTAATTAAATTTCAATTTAAGCTGCAAGTTTATTTATTTCTTATCAGTAGTTGTGAAATAACTAGTGGGATAATAGTCATTTTGATCCCTAAATGTGTAAATCTGATAGTCCATCGCGGTAAAATATTTCGTTAATACAATGATATCAGTCCCTCAATATACTTATTTATTTTCATATCAAACCTAATAAGAACTTATTTATTCTCATATTTGTCTCTATAAAAAAATAGTTATCGTCAACATTGAAGGAATATTTTAACGTTAAAGACTATTTTAAATAACGAAGTGCACAATAAGAGATTATTTTAGAATTTTGTGTCAAAATAATTATTACCACAATAAGTAATGTGTTGGCTTGGTTAAGGTTATGACTACAAGTACTATGTACGTCTTCTGATTGATCATGCATGCTACCCAATTGATCACTATGCTACATCCTTCTCTATCTCTTTCGGATAAAAAGGAGGACCAAATTAAATGAATAACAATGCTACTAGCCAAAACAGGGGGAGAAATTCCCGGAGTCATGATTTTGTTTAGGAAAAATCAGCACACGCCAAAAGATTTATCCATTCACAATTTTATTTCAAAATTTGAATTGATTTCTCTAAAGATTCCAAATTGGATCATCTATTAAAACTAAATCAACGATCGAGATCGTCTAAAATTAGTTTACTGAATGTGTAATATAAACCGTCTGATCTGAAATGTTGAAATTCATTATTTCATAGTTGCATGTAACTTGCTAGGTGCTACAAAGAATCCAAGTCCTACATATTTGCCAAAGCATCAATGAATAACAATGATTGATTGTTTGTTGTTATCTCATCTTGTAAGACCATCCACAAATTATTGATGAGTGATTCACATATTTAGCGTCATACTAAATAAGCATCTACATTATGGAGTATAATGAAAACATCCTCTCTCTTCACTTTTCGTGAATCTCATTCAATAAATCATAATGAAATATATAAATTTTGTTGAAATGTGTTCATGTATGTAAACAAAAGTTAATTACAACAGGTGAGCTGCTCAGTGAAACATCCTAGGTGGAGTCTCAAGAGCACTCTTAAGAAGTAAATGAATAATACACTGTTTTCACCATATCACATCTAAGCGTCCCCCTTTTATAGCCCTCAAAGTGTTGGTTTAATGGGTCTTTCTCTGATCATTCTAGGCCCATTAAGTTGTGATCCAGAGCCTCCTATTGGTTGTCTGCTTTGAGTACGGCCGCGCGTGGACTAGGAAGCAACTCATCCGTACTGGGCGCGTGGAGTTGAGACGCGATGATCGTCTGTACAGGACATGTGGTATTAAGTTAAGATGAGCTGGCTGGCTTGATTTGAACTATCAATCCAGTGTTGACTGAAGAAGTGTTGAGCTGACTGACATGACTTGAACAATCAATCCAGTGTTGACTGAAGACGTGCTGAATTGGCTGCCTTGACTTGAACAATCAAATGGAAATGGTCTACCCATGCCGGTCCACAGTCCACCAAGCGTCAAGCTTGATAAGGCGTATACGTTTGTTCTTTAATCTGGTCGATTTGTGCCAGTCCACAGTCCACCAAGCGTCAAACCTGTTAAGGCGTAGACGTTTGTTCTTTAATCCGGTCGATCCGTGCCAGTCCAAAATGTAATGATATAGAATAGAATTATTAGTGGGACGTATTTAGTATTTCTTTTTAGACATTGGGTTGAACAAAATTGATGTTTATTAAGTATTAACACGAAAATGAAACGACCATACATGATTCATTTAACCATCCAATACAGTGTTCTATGGATGGTAACACTGTGACTTCAACTCCAATCAATTGAAACTTTTGAATTCAAAGTCCTCAACATGATTAAGGAAGTTAGAGAGTCTTGATCCAAACATGAACATTCTTAACAATAGTATTAATAATGTTTCATATATTCTCTCCTCTCCATATATACGACAAAGTACACTTGTCTATACAATACAAAATATACAAGTAGTACCTAAATCGTTTCCTTCTCATCAGTCCTTTCAAAATTGATTTATCAAAAATAAATGATAGACCTATGTGACAAAAAAGCATGCGTAATTTGTCCATTAATTTGATACAAACATAAAGTGGGGCCTCATTGTCTATAGATGAGTCATGACAATTATAATTAAGGTGTGAATAACCCTAATCTTTTATACCTTACCCTTGCTTAATAGATGACAAGATGGGAAAAGCATAGCCCCATAAAAGAGCAAAATATCTTCTATGTTTAATTGGATTTATTGTCAGGTTGAGCTGAGCTATGAACAACTTGGATTTTCCAACATGATTTAGATCATAGAGTAACTCCCATGTGAGTACGGATTCATATTCTTGCAACAAGTGGCCATGATTTGAGTTCCACCGTGGTCCTATACGTTTCTTTTCTACAATGGGAACTTTGAATTCGGTTTCTAATTAATTGATTACCCACTAAGGTCTGATTATGTTGTGACAACTGACAAGGAATTAGGAACTGATTTTGCTAGTTTACAATCATCTTAACCACAAAACTTAATTATAATTTAATACAAAAAGTCTTGACATATGCCTTAAGATACAAGTTAAGAAATTTAATCTAGAAACTTCCTCTTAGAAGTAATGTATTAATTTCTTAAACGTTTAAACTTTATTGTATTCAACACAAAATTGCCATTTTTGAATTCTTTAATATGTGTTCAAAGATACAAGTTAGCATAAACAATTAATTGATTGTTGTTATGTTTACTTTTCTATGTGATTGGCCCTAACCTATTTATTACAATATTATTTGATGGATAAAACTTAATATTTTTAAGTCTGTATACGAAGTGACAAACATCATTATAAACTCACGCATAAAATGAAAGATTTTGAGTGTGAATCTAAGACACCATAAAAGATATTTCGGTTAAGAATGTTGATATTACCGGCTTGTGATATAATTTAGAGATAAAAAAATATTTCTATCGCCTAATGAATTGTCAAAAGATAATATTGACTTCTCAATTTTGGCTATCTTTGTTAGATAAAGTTTGCATCGCCTTTTGTAAGATAGCTAGATAATATTGCATGTATTTTCATATTAATTTTTTTCATGAATAATTATAATTTCCTAGTGAAAAATACAAGATAAGTTTTTCTCAATCAAATTTTCTCTATCCATGATAATCAAAGTTTGAACATCTTATCATTTGATTAAGATGTCTACAATCAATTCAACACATGTTGATATTAATTTGTCTATATCTTTTTTTGACAAGATTAATTTGTCTATCTATATATTATGCTTCATTTAAAATATAAGTAATTAATAATTAAGTTTTACTCAAATACTCACGCCGTAGTGTACTTGTACTTGATTACAATAGGATAAGATAATTAAGTTTTTAACTCTATAGTTTCTTTTTTCTTTTTTTTGAGGGAAGGTTTTTAACTCTATATTTTCACTCTATAAGTAGGAGTTTATATTGTCAAAAAAGGAAACGCGGAGTTCATCCCTTGTAATCTTACCAATGTTAGATTATAATTCTTAGAATGTGTTTGGATGAATTAATTGAAAAAAATTAGAAAATTTAAAATTTTAGTCAATTATAATACTTCATTTAAATTATATTCCTTTCTAACTTTTTGTTTGGATAGAGTGATTGCTTATTTAAAGTTCGGTCATTTTTATAAATTTCAATATTTTAGGAGTAAAATATAAGTATAAAAAGGAATGTGTTTGTAATTATTTAAAAATTTGGCCAATTTTGGAATTTTGGATAGTTGAGGGGCTAATTCACATGTTTTGAAAAATATAGGGACCAGTCTGTAAAAACAATAATGAGTAGGGAAGATTAAAGCTGGCAACGAAAATGAAAGTTAATATATTTATGGAGACAAAAATATAATCAACTCTTACGATAATTATTTAATAATAAATAATAATGTATATAAAGTAAACTTCACACCATGCCCTATCAAAATATTTATATAATTAAAGAGTCTTGCTAACCATTGCCATGAAAGTAGCATGTTTGCATTGGTTTCAACAACATTTTGACTTTTAAAAAGTTAAATTTATCACTTTTTACCATTTTCCAATGTTGTATTTTTATGTTTAGCCCCTTATCTAATGCCCTAAGGGCAATGGTAATATCTTGGACTTATTTAAATTTAATTATCAGGGACTCCCAATAAATATAAAAAACTAGAGGAAAGTCCAAATAATTTTTAAATACTCTTCAAATATCCACTAACTACCTTATCTGCTTCAAAGGTACATAGAGATAGGACACTAGTATTGATTAGAAGGCTCCTCCATGTTCCTTTTCAGATTTAAAAACTGCTATGAATTGAGTGAAAGGAACACACATATGGTGGGTTCAGTTGCTGAAGAAATTGTAGGGACATATGTTAGGTTCATGAATGAATGGTTAAAGCCTTCAATTTACATGCATATATATGTTCCACCTTAATAACAAAGGGTTAGACTAGTTCTTCTTCCGTTCCATGATGATCGACATATTTGAACCAAAAAAAAAAAAAATTTTTTTTGCTTCTAAAAACATATATTTATCGATTAAAATTGGTAGAGTACATCAGACACAAATGCAAAGTCAACATCGTTGAAAACTAAAGAATGAATTTTGAAACAAGTTCACATCATAAAAATTAATGGCAGAATATTTACAAACGATATGACATAGTCAAATTGATTGAAATACTCATGTTTTTGAATCTTAATAACAACTAATTAATATTATTCCAATTATAATATCTAATTAATAATCATGTGCATCACTCATAATTCAACTGAACCCGATCACAAAGAGTGTTGAAACGAGTCTTTTAAATTTGTTACCAAGAACGTTCCTCGTGAGTTTAACTCAGTTGATAGAGACATTGTATAATAAGTGTCGGGATGGAAGTTCGAATTTCAAACACACCACTTATTCATCTCAAGAGATTAATTTCTAGTCTACTTGACAAAAAATAATTGTTACCAAAAATTGATTTAAATTGTATCACAAAAAACTTTAACATAGCGTTTTAGATTAGTTATGCAACAACTAATTTTAAAAGAAGAAAAAAATAAAAGTCGGATATATAACTGACTTAAAATGTCTCCACATATTAACCTGCGACAATTTAACTCACATTGAAAACACGTATTTAATAAATCATTTAAAACTCACATAACTTTACCAAGTTTCAAACCCTAGATTTTAACTCATTTAATAGTCACTATAGACAATTATTGACTTAATAAAAAATACTATCAACTCTTACTAGAACTTGGCATTCACCCATCTCAACCGCCAATCTTTTATTTTCTTCTGATAATATCGGTGCAAATTATTTGTGTGTGGATCCAATTTCTCATACGCATATGAAGCACCTAGCTATCGACTACCATTTCAGTCGTGATCTTGTTGCTAAAAACAAACTTCAAGTCTCTCATGTCCCATCGAGTCACTAGCTTGCGGACTTGCTTATCAAGCAACTCTCACGAGCCCCTCATCAATTCCTTACCAACAAGATTGGAGTCATTGACCCCTCCTCGATCTTGTGGGAGCATATAGACAGTCCATTGACTCTTTTTTTTTAAAGAAGTCCATTGACTTAACATTGATAATATTTGATTGAGTCAATATTTGTCGTTACTACCATTAGTCGTTTGGGACATATTTCCCTGAGTAGTTCTTGTAAACTCTTTACATTGTTACTCTTTTAGGAATCATAAATATTAACTTTGTATACATTCTTACCTTTTGGTGAATACAAAAAGTAACGAATTCCATTATCTTTTACCCATCCTCCCTATTTTTGCACTAGTATATATCGTTAAGAAATCATAGAGAGAAAAAAAATAGAATCAGTATGTGTTCTAATATTCAGTTGCCAATATATGTGTTCCAAAATTCAAATAAAATGTTCTCACTTTGGTTTCTATTTGCACGAATTCATGGAGACAAGTAACAACATATTGTCTTCATCTTCCCTAAGTTTATTTTGGTCCCATCCAAACGCGGATTTAAGGTATGTATATACAAGTGGTTCTTAATTGATTGTTGAAAGCACGATGGTTTTAGTTAGGATTGCACATGAAGTGTTTTTTCAATGTCCATTGTGATTAAGCCAGAAAAAATAAATGAGTGTATATATGTTCCCCTAATCATTTTCTTCATTTTAAAACTAGTTGACGTTCTCTTTCAATTGAAACTTGATCAAGAGATGTGATGATCCACGGGACTTTCCGACAGAACATATTTCATTAAGTGCTTCAAATTCTAATTAATAAAGCATGTTATTGGAACATATGGTCCCTAGTATATATATTAATTAAGGTGTTGACATCCAAATTCATCTACAGAAAAATTGCAAACCTATTTTTTAAATATTGAAAATCAAGTAAAATTGATTTTTATTGAATATGTTTAGACATCTTTTTGTGAAAAATCAATTGGATCAGGTAGAATTTCAATGTGAATCCTTGCACCACGAGATATGCACATATTTTATTAAAAAAAAAAAGACTTTCCTCGATCAATAACTGACTTGAGCATTAAAGTATTTGAAGGTAGAATATCTATCAGCAAAGAGCTCCTCCACCATCCTTTTGTCGCTTTCATACCAACTCTAGCCGTCGTTCTTAGTCTACCTTAGATCAAATACTTGTTTATTTTACGTTTTAAATATACCTTTTATTCCTTGCAAATAAACTATTTCTTATTTTTCTCCTTGAAATTTTGTTTTAGTTCAAGTAAAATGTGTTCATATTAAAATTGTCTCTGTATTGTTCATTTTAGGCCTTGTTTTTGATACACTAAAACATATGTTTTACATATTACTTAGATAGTTAGATCAATTTTAATTAGAATGAATTTTGCAAGAACTAAAACAATACAACAGGGACTAAAAACATATTTTTTTTTTAAAAACAAGGACTAAAAACAAAAGTGGTATATTTTTATGGAATAAAAATTAAATAAAAAATTTGCAAGTGCTAAAAATAGAAAATATATATATATTTACAGGGAAAAAAACATTTAAAACTTAGGGGTCCTTGCTTCTGAAAGTAGTAGTAGTAGTATCATCATCATCATCATCATCATCATCATCATCATCTATCATTATTGTTATTATTATTATTATTATTATTTGAAAACTCGGTATCTGATGCATGAACCGACTAATCCGATATGACTAATTCCACCGGCCACTTGCGGGGTCTCAATTAAAACCAGAATATAGTTTTGTATGAGCTTAGCCCACCAAAATTGACACTAGCGAGAATATGAAATCTTGAGAGAAGCAAACTCGAGCATAAGTGATATTTGGTATGAAGTATTTAACTGGTTTGGGGTGAAAACAATGATTATGGGAAACCTATTCTCTTTAGCTAAGAAAGGGTAAGGATTAAAATATGTGTTGTTGGATTGCCATACATTGTTATGACTAATTTGTTAGGCTAAGAACGACTACATCTTTTGTTATAAGGTTAATTCAAGAGTAGAAATGGTTGACTTGATAAGAGCTTATTTCGAAACTAGTTTTCACGAAACTGAAGTGTTTTAATTGATGACCAATTTTACAGATATGAAATATAGCATGTTATTAAACAGTATTAATTGACATCATAATTGTGTATCTTGAATGGTTGAAGAAGAATCCATGGAAACTTGTGGTGACTTGAGAGAATTAGGTTTTGAGAGCTCTTCTGCCGCCTTACTGATTGAGCGTTCTTTCAGTTTTCAGTATGGCTAACCTAATGGGATAGTTAGCTTATATACTCATCAGTGGAGGCAGGGACCTCTCAAATGGGCCGACTAATAAGAACGGTCCAACCCATCACGGTCCGTTCATAATAAGCCCAATATAAATACCAAGTACAATAACATTAAATAATTAATACTATATAATACATTTATATTTTAATAATTAATTAAAGTAAATCCAAATATTCAACAATCTCCCACTTGGATTACTTTAATTAAATATTAAAATAATATAAGAATGGTAGTAGAAGTATATCAAATATTTATAATAGTACTTGTCATCAAAGTAGTATAAGAAACACAAAATTCAACAATGCAGAAATTGAATCCGATAGGGCAAACAAAATCATACATGTTAAACCTTACATTTCACATAGAATGAAGAATATGGATTAACATTATAAATTGAGAGTTTGTAATCCAATAAAGGTCCATGCATATAAAATGCTATAAGAGATATGATTATAGAGTGACGTCATTTATTACATATCTCATAAAAATTACATCAATAAAAATAACAATCAGACTCCCACTAATCCAGGATATCAAATGACTTAACTAAACTCATATGGGTCACATGCCTCTGAAAAACTCCAACAGTTAAGCCCTTGGTTAGTGGATCTGCCAACATGTTCTCTGTAGCAAGATGTTCAATTCGAGTCTGAAACTCAAGAATTTTTTCTCGCACAAATAAATATTTAATGTCAAAATGCTTTGACTTAGATGAGCTCTTGGTATTTTGAGAGAAATAAACATCAGCAGTATTGTCGCAATATATCACAAGTGGCCTAGATATGCTTTCAACAACTTTGAAATAAGAAATTAAGTTCTTTAGCCACATAGCTTGACAAGTAGCCTCATAGCAAGCGACATACTCTGCCTCCATGGTAGAAGTAGTTGTAAGAGTTTGTTTAACACTCTTCAAAGAAATAGCTCCTCCTCCCATCTTAAAAATTAAGCCGGAAGTAGACTTTCGGTCATCAGGGCAACCTGCAAAATCAGAATCAGAATAACCAATGACCTCGAGTTGATCAGACTTCTTATAGGTCAACATATAATCTTTGGTTCCCTGCAAATATCGTAAGACCTTTTTAACGGCTTTCCAATGACCCAAACCTGGGTTGCTCAAGTATCTTCCCAAAGCATTAACTATAAAAGCAATATCAGGACGAGTACAAACTTGAGCATACATTAAACTACCAACAGCGGAAGCATATGGGACTTTTTCCATTTCGGCAATTTCATTATCATTTTGAGGACATTCAAAATTAGAGAGTTTTTCACCCTTTTGAATAGGCGCAGCGCATGGGGAGCAAGTGTGCATATTAAAACGCTTAAGAATCTTTTCAATATATCCCTTTTGAGACAATCCAAGAACACCACGTGACCTATCACAGAAGATTTGGATGCCTAAAACAACTGAAGCATCACCAAGGTCCTTCATATCAAAGTGGCTACTTAACATTTGTCTTGTTTCATTCAAAAGGGTAACACAACTGCTAGCAAGAAGGATATCGTCGACATATAACACGAGAATTATGAAGTTGCTCCCACTAGTCTTTAGATAAATGCACTGATCTGATGTGTTTTCATTAAAACCAAAAGAAGTGACAACTTGGTCAAATTTCAGATACCATTGTCTAGATGCTTGTTTTAATCCATAAATAGATTTATTCAGCCTGCACACTAAATGTTCTTCACCTGCTTTAATAAAACCTTCAGGTTGAACCATATACACATCTTCTTTAAGTTCTCCGTTCAAGAAAGTTGTCTTCACATCCATCTAGTGAAGTTCTAAATTAAGATGTGCAACCAAAGCCATAACAACCCGAAAAGCATCCTTGGTAGAAACAGGTGAAAAGGTCTCCTTGTAATCAATTCCTTCTCTTTGACTATAGCCTTTTGCTACTAGTCTGGCTTTGTACCTTTCAATTTTACCACTTGGGTCGCGTTTAGTTTTGAAGACCCATTTGCACCCTACGGGTTTACATCCAACTAGTAACTCCATGAGATCCCAAACTTCATTGTCAGACATAGAAGTTAATTCATCATGCATGGCATTTATCCAATCAGGAGCATGAGGACAAGAGACTACTTCATTAAAAGTGATAGGATCGTTATCATGGAGATCAAACTCATGTTCTTGTAGGTATACAAGAAAATCATTTGAAATGGTGGATTTGCGTGCTCTTTGAGATCGCCTCAATGGAAATAATTCAGCAACATCATCTTGATCAACATTTTGATCTTGAATATGTTCGGGTTCTTGTTCAATAATCAATGGTGCTGCTATATCATCATATTCTTGAACATTGGGGGTATTATTCTGAACAACTGGAATCACAATATCTGTAGGAAGAGTAACAAATGGCACAGGGAGAAAAGTACGATCTTCCTTAAGAGTAACTGGTCGTGACGTAGGTACCCCACTTTCCAAGTCATCCTCAAAGAAAACCGCTCCATTAGATTCAATAACCCGTGTAGAATGAGAAGGACAATAAAACCTACAACCTCTGGAGCCCACACTGTAGCCAATAAAGAAACCACTAATAGTCTTCATATCAAGTTTCTTCTATTGAGGATTAAAATGTTTGACTTCAGCTTTACAACCCCATACATGAAAATGTTTTAAACTTGGCTTCTTTCCTGTCATAAGCTCATAAGGAGTTTTTGATACAGATTTACTTGGTACTTGATTACGAATGTAAGCAGCAGTTTTCAAGGCTTCTCCCCAAAGAAAATCAGGCAATGTAGAATGACTCATCATGCATCTCACCATATCCATAAGGGTACGATTACGTCTCTCTGCAACTCCATTTTGTTGAGGAGTGCCAGGCATAGTGTATTGAGCCTCAATTCAGCATTCATCAAGAAATCTAGCAAACGGTCCAAGGTTTCTTCCGGTCTCATCATACCTGCCATAATATTCTCCTCCTCTATCAGATCTAACACATTTGATCTTCTTTCCTGTTTTTAACTCAATAGCAGCTTTAAAAGACTTGAAAGCATCCAAAGAACT
>Ga0228711_1007405_pt1 | contig 15930 bp, 7 predicted proteins | sample MedpolnodulmetaG_2_FD_177996 | JGI IMG/M metagenome (GOLD analysis project Ga0228711, IMG submission 177996) | Root nodule microbial communities from Medicago polymorpha collected in Santa Monica, California, United States - brown nodules | ecosystem: Host-associated > Plants > Roots > Nodule...
ATGAATATATTATTGAGTACAGAAATATATTATTGACTATCAAAATATATTTCAGATCATGCACTAAAATATATTAAATTGCCTACCAAAATATTTCAGATTGTATTCCAAAATATTCTAGATTGCGCTCCAAAATATTTTAGCAAAACTTGGGGACTAAGAAAAACACTTTCTAATAATGATTAAATTAATTATTTAATTTATCATTTCCAAATAATAAAATATATATATCAATATATATTTTTTCTCTAGTGCTTACTTCGCTCACTTAATTATGCACCCCTATTAGAGGTACACCCCCACTATATAAACACTACTAATGTGTGTGTTCAATCTGATGTGGAACTTCCACTTTTTTCAATTCACACAACACTAGTTCTACCCAACATGGGAATTTGTGTTTAGTCTTTTAACTCAATTTTCACACATGTTCCAACAATTCTATTTTTCAAATATAAAAGAACAAAACTATGTTGCATTCAACGAAGAGGTATATCTAGGTATCAATTGCTCAACAAAAGGAAATACAACACTAAATAGCCTCTACTAGTGCCATCTCAAGATATTTATGTCCTCTCTCCATTAAAAAAAACACCAGTTTCTACAATACAACAATTACTAGTATCAAATCATGTGATACTTTATATGTGTCGAGGTGACATTGACTTTCATATTTGTCATTCAGGGTCGGCCAAATATATCTCTACGCTTAAGGAGAAATTTAAATAGAGACCTTTTAAGGGTGTTTAGAGAGAATAATACAAAATTAAGAAAAAATCTGCATAAATTCTCTCAATCGAAAATAATTTAATATGACATTGTCTGACACTAATTAAATATTAGTATTTTATCAGCTAGAAATCAAACTTTGGTTTGTCAGATTGTGAGAGTATATCCTTTTTCGCTGTAATCAATTCCATTAGTGTATGGCCTTTTTAATATATGTTTGTGTACGTGCGTGTGTGAGCATTTGTGTGTTGTCGCACACGCGCCCATATGAAGTCGCGCGCACTCATGTTTGTCGAAAATCATATTTAATATAGACATTATTTACCAATTGTTAGATATTTTAAAATAAAAAAATAATATTGAAATGATACAAATATAAATTAATTTTTTACTTTTACAAACTTTGATTACACACTGCTTATCCTAATATATTTAGAATAACCGACATCGAATTAAATTGATTGAAATCTGAAGGCAAAAAGAATTCAGGTTCAAATAACCAATAAAATGGTTAGGATTGAAATCAAATTTTCTACAAGAACTACGATTCCTCATTTACATACCACTTGAGCTTCGAGTGAACATGTTTACAAAATTTGACGTACGAAATATGAGGCCTAATACAAGACCTAAAAAACTCGGGAGCCTAAAACCCTTACTTTAGTGGCAGCCCCCTTGGGCCCCTTGTCGTTGCTCACAACCCAACATGCTTGTTCAAGAATATAAGCCTATACTATGGTTGGATCAGATACAAACCTCACATGGTATAGTATCTATCATAGTGCATATTGCCGCAATTGCATTTATCAACTTGACAACAAGTGACAATTCTTGGGATCATGTGTTGGCCACTGAGGACCTATGACATCATGTGTTGCTCGAGTGGGATACATCGACGAGTTACATGAGGTGGTATATCAGGATATATATGATACATTTGTATGTGTTACCAATTCCTTAAGGAATCCCTCCTAGACAACTGAAGAAAAGGTACTCGTAGAGATTACGAATACCTGCATGTAGACTTAGCACCACATTTATATTGCATCAGAACATTCAAATCTGAGTTAATGAAAAATTGTCTTGTGGAGTCGGTGACTTCAATCTAGGAAGTTTCTTAGCAGATATTTAGAGAGGCTTGAGGAGGGATGTTGTACCATCATAAGAGGGGGAGGGGGTTGTGTTATATTTTGATGTATGTCTATAATATGTTTTGTTGTGTGTTGCAAGTAGATATAAAGTTGCAAATATGCGTGCTTTATATGCTGATACATTTTAGGTTATATAGACTGAAATCATATTTTACACATTTGATTTATATAATTCGAAATAATTCAAAGTAAATGTGATTTACTAACAAACCTTTGGTGTTTTGGATTGTGATTGATTTTGGATTATATAATCTGAAATTTCGTAAATACGCTTCAAATTATATAATCCGAACAACTATAAAATGAAAAAACTTGAGGGTGCACAAAAAGCAGAAAGGGTGGGATAAGAAATTCTCTTTCGGTCGCTACGTCTTATTACCTTTATCTCTTCATATGGCCACATACGAAAGTGCATAATCCTTAAGCCCGGACAATGTTTTATTTTTTTGCGTGGACTCACAACATTCACTCTAACAATCACTCTCTTATCAATATCTATATTTCAAAACATAAATGATATTCCTTTCATCACATAATAAAAGACTTGTTTGACTATTTCACACATATTATAAAAATGAATAAAAGAAAGATATTATGATGTATTAACTATATTATTTTTATCAAATATTAATGTATTTTTCTTTTGAGATATCGTATTATAAGTATTATGTTTCTACAACCGTTTAATTGCAACCAATCTCCATCGAAAAATTGGACACGCAAGAAGCTCTTCTCTCTCAATTTGTTGTTGTGATTACTATTACCATAAATGCAAAATAAAAAATATTAACCTAAGAGTTGTGTATGTGTGTATTATTATATAGAGGATATAATTTAAAAATATAATTATTCTGAACTTAAAAATTGAAAATATCGTTCTTGAAAGAAAAAAAATTCCAAATACTTTTTTAAGAACTTTATCGAGACTAAATTTTTATTGCGGACACCTTAATTAACATCATACAACACTCGAATTGCTACATTGCATGGAAGTGGAATAATTTTTCCACACATTTAATTTTCCTTGGTCATTTTAAGACAATTTGTATGTTGGTTACAAGTGATATGAAACCGAACATAGATCACATATTTGTGTGAAATCGAAGCTAATGTTGGGTAGAATTGATACTCATGAATCAGAGAAGTTTCCATGGGTTACTTGCATCTGTGTTGAATCTCTTGAGTCTTCCAAGCAACATAACAAATATAAGAGTGATCTTACCCTCATCACTCCATTTCCCAACAAATCCAATCCATTTGTTTTCACAATGTGCCTCTGGATGCAATTGCCGTTCACAACTGTATCCCATGGTAAATCCTACATTCTGATATGCACTGTCAAACATATGCATCCAAAAGAATATGTGTTAGGTTTCTATTATCGGTGAAACGTCTAAAAAGTTTCAAGACACCAAAAAGTTTACATTATTACTTACATACATTTTAACATTAAGGTGGGACGTCCAAAAAAAATGTTTATGACATCAAATATTATTACTTATATACATCTTCTTATTATTTTCCAATTCAATATTAATTTTATTGATAAATATTTCATCAACAACATTATATATAAACTAATTGATCCAATTTGTTTCAAATTAAGACTGTGTAATACATTTATGAACATTAGTTTTGAGAGCGATGAATTTGGACTTAACAACTTTGAAATAGACGTCCATATATTTTATGACCTAAAGGACTAGGTGTACACTTTTATTGATTTAAAAGACCAATTTAAAACTAAAAAAATCAATATAGTACAAACATTAAAGTTAAAGAATCTCGAGATATATTTGGCCTATATTATAAAGATACATATGAGTTAGTTTTAAGGGAGCTTCTATGATGAACACATAAATTAAAGTGTATCTGTATACACACTTTCTAAAATACAATTAAATACAGCAACAACAGTCAAACCTGATTACACTAAATGAGTCGGCTACATCGTTCGATTTACGTCATAATATTTTATCGTAAATCATATTTCGGTCCAACTTTTAATCTTTATATTTTTGTTTATAGTTTATGCTATACTATCTCCTTCCCAAATTATAAATCTCTCTAGGGGAAAAAATCCATCCCAAATTATAAGTTGTTTTACAATTCCAATGAAACATCAATGATACTTTTTCTATTATATATACCATTAGTTATTTATTATTCGCTCTACTTTCAATTCTTTAATTTATCTCTCACATACCATGTATTAATGACAATTTTGTAAAACAGCTCATAATATATATTTCTCATACATAATTAATTACATTTCTTGATACGTATGAAATGCCCAATACGTCGTATAATTTCGAACGAAGGGAGTACTTTTTTAGGTTTACCTTTGTCTCTGGTATAATATTATCTTCCATGTAATCTACTCTTTTCATTATGATATCTAAAATACAACAAAATACAAGAGAGAAAATATGGATAGACAGACATATAGAACTTGACTTTTTCGATAGTAGTAATAATTACTATAATACTCCCTCTGTTCTAAATTATATTTTATTTTAGTAAAATTTGTTTGTTCAGAATTATATGTCATTTTATGGTATCATGAATAATTAATGTTTATTTTTTTATTATGTTATTTACTAGTTATTACTTTTCTTTTAACATTCTTTAAAGTTATGTTTTCCATGCCATCAGTGAATAATATTTTTGTAAAATAATCGATAATTACTCTTTTCTTTACAAAATTAATTGTATTTCTCAATATATATGAAATTATTAGAATGATATATAATTTAGAGTTGCAGGAGTAATTATTATAAAAAAATTTCTTTTTACCAAATTATTATAAGAAGTTAATACCGTTTCCTTAAAAGAAAAAGCGTTAATATTGTGACATCATTTTTTTTGGTTGAATAAATTGTGCCATCTATCAATTTTCGTTGTTGTATTATTAGTGATTTTTTTTCTTCCTAAAAATATTAAGTGGTGTTTTGATTTGAAGTACAACGAGTAGCTAGCAAGATAATCTTTATATTTCGTAAGAGAAAAAGCGTGAGAATCTCAATAAAAAACAAGTAACATGATATCTTGATATATTACACACACTTGATATTCCAACATATTCTTCATGAGATCTTTAAAGTTGCTCTTCTCATGCTCTATTACTATTAACAGATTCTACATATATTCATTTTTCTAGAAAACTTTTATGTGTGAATCCCTTTTATTCACCAAAGGATATCAGTAAAATACAAGATCATTGAGATTACTCTCTTGGAGCGACAACCTTATTATTTTTTACAATAATACATTCATGCATGTAATTAATTATTCAAGCTATTAATTTTTAATGAATTACATTATAATAGTCAACCTTTCAGTTATGATAATTACCGTGTAAAAAGTAAAAACAACAAAATTAGTTTGTTTTATCCTTCTAAACAAAATCAGACTACATGGATTAGAATGTATGGATATAAATAAATGACACAAAGTGGGCATATGCATGAGTTGTAATCCTAGCTGTCTTGTTTTGGTCGATATAACTCTTGTCTGCTAAGAGGAATAGGGTACATGCACTTGACATATATTCAACTCGATATTTGCCATGCTGATTTTAATCATATTTTGTTTTGGTGTAAATGATATCTTCGGCGTGTGCAACTTTAAAGATTAATCACTCAAGTTTTGTGCGACTTAAATAGGCAGCAAACTCTCTCTAAAAGTTTAGCCCCATTGCATGTCTAAAGTTGAATGATATTAATCATATTTATTTAAGAATACCCACACTTTTTAATAGCGGTATTTTATAAGGATATCTGATATGTGGAATTTAAATAGATTTTATGATATATCAATGTTATACAAAAATATGTTAACTATCCGCCTGATTATCTAAAAATCAAATTTCAGTTTTGCTGAATGATTTGTCTAATAAAACTTTATTTGAGTTGAATCACTTTATAATTATATTTATGGTGTCACCTATCATTATATTTATGGTGTTATCTATCATTATAATTTTTTAACATACATACTTCGATCATAATTACAAGCAAAAAGTTTCCTTTTCATTAGTTTTATTAGATAACTAATGTATCTAGCTAGTCTACAATACATATTAGATACATAAATTATTTAATAAATTTAAGAAGTAAATCTTTGCTTATAGTAATAATCAGAGTAAGTATATCTCATTTAAAGTGAAGACAAAACAAAGTAACTTGAATAATTATAAACCCAAAAAAGAGATATTTTTTTAATGTTGGAATTAGAGAGGGTGATATTTAATATAAATCTAACCTGACAACTTCAATAGTAATATTGAAGACATTGAAATTGAGTGGATCGTCCTTCAATTGTTTCCTCTCAGTTATGCAAACTAGTAAGATGAAAATGACCAAATAAGAGATTCGAGATAATATCTTATTCTCCGTTACTTTTTCTCTTCTCTTATTCTGCTTCCTCTCACTGCTTTCCGACATTTCCCCAATGTCTTTCCAAGGGAGGAATGAGGTGTAAGGTGGAAGGTACCTGTACAAATTATCATGATGGTTATTATTTACTTATTTATTAATAACTTAGTAACCTAAATTATACTATTTAGATTTTACTTTGGTTCTCTATTTTTTCTTCCATTCATGTCTATTAATTACAAACAATACACACTTAATAAGTCTCCTAACTTTTTTCTTTTTATTTTTAAAGAAATAGTAACTTGTATCTTTAGGGTACATTTTAAGAAGGCTTAATTGCACTTTTGGCCCCCTATCTTTCCAAAAGTTGCGATTTTGGCCCCCTAACTAATTAAAATACAAAACAGCCCCATATGTATTGGATCTTTGGCAGTTTTGACCCCCAAGGCCACTTTTGACATAGTCTTCGCTGACGTGGCACCCCTAACTAATTACACGTGGCACCTCACTTAAGGGATGTGGGTGCCACGTCAGCGAAGACTAAGTCAAAAGTGGCCTTAGGGGCCAAAACTGCCAAAGATCCAATACATATGGGGTTGTTTTGTATTTTAATTAGTTAGGGGGCCAAAATCACAACTTTTGAAAAGATAGGGGGCCAAAACCTAAAATAAAAATTTTATCTAAAAAATTGTGCCAATTTATCTTTCTAGAGATTAAAAATTAATGGTTTATAATTAATATTTACTATTTATGAAATCTTTAACATGTATCCTAAGGACACAAGTTAACATGATCCTTATTTTTATCCCTTAAATTATACACATTATACACCTTCATCTCTTAAATTTTAAAGATTAGAAACTATATAGTGCTCTAAGTTGAATGTTAGACATTTTGATCCCTTAATTACAAACAACATAAATGACTAGTCCAGCTAAAGACTTAGATGCTCCTAAGAGAATCCACATATAATTCTCTACATTAATTTGTGTATTTTAGTGGGTCACACAAATGAATATCCTTCGATTGTAATTTTTTAATATTATTATTTATAAACATTCAATCTCTTCAATTCAATCCCTCATTTTTTTATTATTAAATCTTTATATGAAACTCTATCATTATATTTGAAATAAAAAAAGTTTTTTAGTGTAAAAAATATGTGGATATGAAGAGATATAGTAGAGTGTGTTTATTAGAGTGTTGTACATTTGGAGTGCCTACCTATTCAACACCAATACTTATTGTGTTAGGTATTCCCATTCAAAATGGCCTAATAATAATAATAATTAGTGGTTTAAAAGATAAAGAGAGTGAGAGAAACTAACATCATGAGCACAAATAGTACCAAGATTGCTTGTGATATAATTGAGAGGTCCACAATAGTTTCTCCAGCGTGTCTTGAATTTATGCTTTGGAATAACACACCAATCAATTTTTGATAATAATTCAACCCATTCAAACCTTCTGAATTCCAATCCATTAGACAAAACAAAGTAACTTGAATAATAATAAACCCAAAAACAGTAGCCATAAGACAAAAAGTGTGTTTCCCATGTAACAAGTGTTTGTAACCAACCTCCTCTACATTGTTCAAAAGATACCTACACTCTTTCTTCTTATAAAATTTCCCCAATACCCATATACAAAATCTCAAGCATGGAGGGTATAATGTGTTCCCAAGAAGTAGTTGTGGAATGAGGATAAGAAGAAGACCTGAATTCTTTCTAAAAACAACCATGTTTTCGTTTGTTGGAATAAAACCGCAACTTGAAAATGTTGAAACTATAGTAAAAAGAGAAAATGTGAACATTTTTAGACCCTTGTTTTCTAGTACTTGTTTAGCACTAGGAATCATTGCAAGGTAAAGAGACACTCCAAATACACCTATAAAATGGAGAATTATAATGTAACCAAGAACTATATAACCCAAATATTTCATAGACAAATACCTCAAATTTTCACTTGTGGTACTCAATGATTCATGTGATTTAATGTTTGGCTTTGATAAGGAAGTTATGTGAAGGTTAGAATTTGTGACCATTTCAACTTCAATCTGAATTTGATCAACAATGATGGGGTTTGCAAAAGCAAAACGTGCATGAGAAGAATCGATTTTATCTAGATCAGTTTTGAGCTTTGATCTAATGAAATAAAGTCCTAACATGGAGGTAAAGATTTCACCACCTATGAACATTAATATGGTAATGATGATTAATTGAGGGTTAGAAAAAATTTGCATTTCAACCGTGGACATGCTTGAAACTGTGGTGGCTGAAACGGATGTGAAGAACAAATCTAAGTTTTTAGGTGTTGTTTGATATAAAGGGTTTAGAGCTTTTAGAGATCCAAACCCAAAAAAGGAAATAGAGATGAAATATAGAATTTGAACACATAATGGATTTGCTCTTAGGAGGATGAAGCGATAAAAACATGCTGCTAAGAAAAAAAATGATTTGGTTTGACAAGCAACTTTTTGACATGAAGTGTTACAAAGGAGTTGAAACTTTTTCATATAACAACCTAAGATCTCCATCTTGATTGTTTCTAATATTTTCTAGTGAATATTTGATGCAATGATTGATTTCCAATGCAAGAGTATTTAAAGAATAATTTCCGTGTAGGTAATGCTACACTTTATGTGGCTATCATGTGTTTATATAAATGTCTTTTATTTTTTCAATAATAATTTGTATAGAGTTTTGTCTTTTCCTATAATAATTTGTATCGAGTTTTGTCTTAGTATATCTGATATTTAAGGTTCATCACCGAACTATTCATTTTTACCTACTATACTCCTTCCTTCCGTTTTGAAATATAAGCAAAACTTTGTCAACAAAAATAAATGTATTAAATTCAAAATATGTATCAAATATACATCAACTTATATTGACCTATTTTTACTTATATTTTGTGATAGAGTGAATAGCAGGTTAGTTTGATATTAATCCGGTATTATCTTCCGACTTAAAAATATGTTGTATTCGTTTTGAATTCAAACCACTTGTTGTTAAAGCCAACAAATATTCACATTCTACTTCATTGACTTTAAAGCGGGAAAGTCACCTTATTTATTTATACTCTCTCATCTTATTTATTATTTCTTTAATTTCATAAAATACACAAAAATGTTACACTAAAATCATGGTGACGTTTCCACACCCTAAAGTCACCGATGTAGGATCCAAAACAAATAACAATGATAACTAAAACTAAACAGTTCGACCAACAATAATATCAACCAAGAATAAATTAGATCCTATGTATATAGCAAACAAACAATCAATCTAAAGAACAAAGACAAAGAGCATTGAAGAACAAACATACAAAAATTGTTTATCCAATCCGTCCTAAATTGACCTACGTATATCGGAAAAGTAGTTCTCAAATTCACTATCAATGAGTTTTTATAAATGATACAATAGAATTACATGAAAGTAGCTTCAAGAATTCAAGATGAACAAATGAGAAAATCCAAGTTGAACATGTTGTTGATTCCATCAAGAGAATCTCATGTCAATAGCTTTTGGGAAAATCATCTGGTGCGCTCCTGCATGTTCTATGAGTGGGTGGTAAATCCATTATATAGTTTGATTAGATAGCAGGTGGGTTTATTACTTTTGGTCTTTTGTCATTAAAAAAAGTACTAACTTTGATTTATTTATTTATTTTGAATAAAAAGTACTACTAACTTTGATATGATTCTAAGAATTATTTAATTCTGTATAATTAAGTAGTAATTTACTAACACTAATTAAATATTATTTAATTCCTTTGTAAAAAAATATATTATTTAATGAAAAATGCTAACAAATGGTATTGTTTAAGTATCTAAAAAAAGTAACTTTTACGTTAAAATGTAAACACCGTGGGACTCTACGGTTTTGGAGAGTATGTATTAAACATTCAATCATTTAACATCATATATTTTATTATATTTAATTATTTTGAAGTAATTTTGAGTCTTGTCTTGAATTAATTATATCTACGTGGTAGGTGCCCACCAAATTTTAGAGTGGCAAAGAATTCTTAATATTAGAATAAAAGTATATATGCGTCAAAAAAAAAACGGATATAATCCCTCAAAAAAATATGCAATTGTGATATAACCATCCCGTGTAAAACCCGTGTCCAGTTATTGGTTATTACTTATTATACTATTAGTTATGGACTGAGTCTGACTTAAAGAATAAAAGAACAAGAACAAGACCAAGAATAAGTTGTTTTTCTACCAAAGAAAAATAAATAAATAGTTTTGGCTTTTTTCATATATAACAGGTTTTGAGTACTTCTTTACTCTTCAGAATTGAATAATAAACATTTACATATGTACTATGGATGCATAATGCTTCTATGTCGCACATAGGCATGGGAATAGCCAGACAGAGCAGAATTATTTTAAAAATAATGATACTATTTTTTTTTTTTGAAAATAAGAATAATGAAACTATTAAAAAAAAAATTTGAAGAAGCAAAAATGGTATATATTAACAAAACCACAAGAGTCTTCTCAGCACAAGGTGTACTAAGAAGACCCGCCAAAAGATACAACCTGTCAGATTAATAATACAAGAACAAAGGTTAGCCGATACTCAAACAAAACAACGGGTCCGATCACCATCTCTGACAACCAAGCACAAAAGTGGCATTATTCACCTTCAGCTACTAAAAGGAATGGAACTTAACTTTATCTAACATCTCATGAGTAGAGGAATGAGAATTATTAAAAAACTTGTTATTTCTTTCATTCCAAATTACCCAGACACACACAAGCCATAGAAGCTGAAGGAATGATCGCCTCTTCTTCACCCCACCTAAACAATAAGTAAACTGGACGAAGTGATCACGAATGTTGTGAGGATCAACACCTGTAACCCCTAACCAAGACCGAACAATCTGCCACAAAGAGCCAAAAGTGGCGCAATGCAGGAACATATGAGATGTCGTCTCAGTCTGGCCACATGCCGTCGTACATAAAGAAGCCTTGGGCGTTATGATACCACGATTCACCAGATTAGATTTAGTCGGTAACCTGTCACGAAGCAAACGCCAAGCAAGAATAGTCACCTTCAGTGGAACCTGAGTATGCCAAATAAGATCATCTGGTGTATCCGCCTGGATGACGTCCTGAGATGAGAGAAGTTGATAGCCTGTACGCACTGAATAACCCCCTTCAATATCGGGGAGCCACTGCCACTTATCTGGAACATTAGGCTGCAAAACAATAGTGGAAAGTAAAATCCTACACTCCACCAACAACTCCTCCTCCCACGCCTACAAACTCCTCCGCCAACTCCACGCCTCTCCTCCCTCCTCCCAACCAAGATCAAACATAGTAGCGACCGAGCACGACTTATTGACAGATAAGTTAAATAAGCGACTGAACTGCGTACATAAAGGAACCTCCCCTAAAGACCTATCATACCAAAAATATGTGTCGGCGCCATCCCCCACCAAACGCACCACCGACGACGGAAACCAGCCTCCCCCACCCTCACCTACACCATCTCTAATTTTTGCTATCTCCCTCCACCAAGATGAATCACTCCAGCCCCCAACCTCCCCACCTCTTCACCATACCTCGCCACCAACACCTTATACCAAAACCCTTCCCTGTATACTAACAACCTCCAACATCACTTCCCTAACAAAGACAGATTAAACTCCCTCAACCTCCTAACACCCAAACCCCCATGCTCCTTTCGCAAACAAACAGTGTTCCAACCAATCCAAGACATTTTTCTATTATCCTCACTCCCTCCCCAAATTTTTTTTGTAAAAATAGATTCAATGGAAGAGATTATACCTGACGGAGCTTTGAAGAAGGAAAGAGCATAGACAGGCAGAGAGGTAAGGACGGACTTGAGAAGAATTAGACGACCCTAAACGAGAGGTAACGACTTTTCCACCCCGACAATCTAGACTTAATCGTATGCACAACAGGATCCCAAAACGCTAGTCTACGCGGATCACCCCCAATAGAAAGACCCAAGTAGGTAAACGGAACATGTCCAACTTTACAATGAAGAGTCGATGTCGCCTCAGCTAACCAAGAATCCGAAATGTTGACCCCAACCAACATACTTTTAAGGAAGTTCACTTTCAAACCAGACATCGCTTCAAACAATAACAACACCGCCTGCAAAGTACGGACATTAGCCCAACTCTTTACACCCAATAACAACGTATCGTCAGCAAATTGGAGGTGTGAAACAACAACAGAGTTCGTTGATCCCACCTCGTAACCCTTGAACAAAGCGGCCTCAACAGCTGCAGACATCATTACATTTAGTCCCTCCGCAGCCAAAAGGAAGAGAAAAGGTGATAAATGGTCACCTTGTCGAAGACCCCTTTCATGTAGAAACTCTTCTGTAGGCTACCATTGACCACAATAGATGCAGTTGTTGTAGTCACACATTCTTTTATCCACTTTCTCCACAAAACCGGGAAGGCCATCTTATACATAACAACATCTAAATACTCCCAATCCACCGAGTCATAAGCTTTCTCGAAGTCCACCTTAAATAACATAAGCTCCTTTTTTAACTTTCGAGTCTCATCGACCACCTCATTAGCTATTAAAACCCCATCAAGAATTTGTCTGTCTTTCACAAAAGTGGTTTGGGTCTCAGAAATAACACTTTCGATGACCATTTTCAATCTATTCGCGAGCACCTTAACCAAAATTTTATACATGCTACCCACTAAAGAAATAGGTTGAAACTCATTCAACTTCTGCGAGCTCTCAACTTTTGGAATAAGAGCGATAAAAGTAGAATTAATACCTCTAGATAATTTGCCATTCCAATGAAACTCAATAATAAAGCGCATAATGTATTCCTTCAAATCCTGTCAGAACTCTTTAAGAAAACCAAAATTAACACCATCGGGTCCGGGGCTCTTGAAACTATTACAATCCCAAACTGCAGCCTTCACTTCTTCCAGAGAAAAAGGTTTAATCAAGCCACCACCCTCCGCACAAGACAAAGTTTTGAAAGCGAAATTATCTACATCAGGCCTCTCAGTAGCGCAAGCCTTAAAATGACTGGAAAAATGTTGGAAAACTGCATTTCGAATCGGCTGCACTCCCTCCACAACATATCCGTTCTCAACAATGGAAACAAGAGAATTTCGTTTCCGTCTACTAGATAAAACGGAATGAAAGTACTTTGAGTTTGCATCACCGTCCTTTAGCCAAAGTAACCTGGATTGCTGCCAACAAATGCTAGTATTTACACGAGATAAAGAATGAAGCTCATGAGTAATACCATGCAATTCCTCTATTTCAACTTCTGACAACCTTTCATCTTCCCCTTTGCCGTCCAACACAGATAACCGAGCCTTTAAGGAATCAAGCTTAGCTGGAATATTTTTGGAATGAGACAAATGCCATTCCTTCAAGGCCGACTTCATTAATTTAAGTTTCTCCTTCAAGACAAAACCGCCCCACCCGTCAACCAGCAGAGATTTCCATTTGTCAGTCACAAACTGTTTGTAACCAGGCATATCCTGCCAACACTTCAGCATTCTAGACAGACGAGGGGCCCAATTTTCCTCATCAACCGATAACTGTAACGGGTTGTGATCAGAAATACCACGCAAAAGAGCCACCTGAAGACAATTAGGCCACCGTAGACACCACTCTTCAGATAGTAAAAATCGATCCAGCCTGCTCATAGAAATCCCATCTCCCTTAAACCAAGTGTATCTGCGGCCACATAAAGGCAAATCTAACAAGTTGTTACCATCAATAAAGTTGTTAAAAGACGGTGCATTGTCTCTAGTGTCTGAAATATCAATCATCAAAAGCGTAAAAATGGGTCAATAATTTGTATAGCCGTTGAAATAAAGACCATTAATCAGTTGTTTTTAAATATATTTTACGTTCGATAGCTATTTCGATCATAAATATTGAACTTCTTTATTTTACAACAGTTTTTTTCGTTATTCATAAAAAAAAAATGATTAAGAAGAAAATATTAAACACAATTTATTTATGCTTAACTCTTTTTTTTTTTAATTCTCTTACCAAAACTAATACTTCTTTCTCTATATAAGTCACTATTACAAAAATAATTCTCCCATATAGAATAAGTAAGACTTTCTTTTATAGAATAAGTAAGACTTTCTTTTATAAGTACAATAAGTTAAGAATTCGGTTCATAGTAAAAAGAATTTTTGAAACTCATCAGGCTTTATATCACTGATATTAATAGGGTTATGTTAACAAGTGTCTTTGTTAAAGTTTAAAAATAGAAATAATTGATAAATTTTATGTATTAAAGAGTTATTTTAATGTTTTGAATGCATAATTTTTAAGATAAAATTTCCACTTAAAATTTCTAAACTAGTGTACTAAAGGACTTGTTAGCATTTTCCATTTTAATATTCATACAAGAAACTCTAATCTATATGCCTTATTATTGTGACAAAAATAAAAATATGTCTGTCCTTGTGAGCTTAGTTCAGTTGGTATGGACAATATATAATATATGCAAGGTTCGAGGTTCAAACCTCGTTCACCACACAAAAAAAATATGCCTAATGATATATTTGTTTGGTACAATGACTTACACTTATTGGTCTTTAAATGATCTTCTTGTAATTTTTATAAAAAGAGATGTCCTTGTAGCAATTAATAACGATGTTATATTTGCTTTTATTTTATTTTTTAAAATTTAGTCGTTATGACTAATACATACTCCCTTCATTGCCATTTATAAGTAAATTTGATTTTTTAGGTTCATTCAATTAATTCCAACAAAAAAAAGGTCCATTCAATTAATGATATATATATAGTTCATATGAATCACATATATCATTAATTGAATGAACTTAGAAAGTCAAATTTGCTTACAACTTGCAACCGAGGGAGTACGCAATTTTTTCCTTTAGTATAATTGACTCTGCCAAATTTTTTAATCTAACTTGAAAATTTATTTGAGTCTGTCCATGCAAATGGTAAGTACTAAATATCGCTATCTTTCCCTCTTTTGTACCCCAAAAAAATATATCACTATCTTATTAGTGATTTATAGATCTGAGTATGAAATAATATTTTTAGCTATTATATAATATCGAACAAACAATTTAATAGAATCAAGATTTTTTTTTTCCTTAACTCTCTCGTTCATAGAGGTGGAAGTTTCGGATAATCCGGAGTTCGGCCATGATGCAAGTTGATGTGAGGTCATCTTAAGTTATTTTAGTCATTTAGTTAAGTTTTGATTCAATTTAGATTAGTTTTAGAAAAACTACATATAGTTTTAATGACATGTTGTAATATTTTCATTATTAGAGTCATGTAATTCTAATTTTACCGAACTAAGTAAATTTAGGTGTTTTTGATGTAATTCAAAGCAAAATCATGCAAATTGGCAAAGTAAAACATCTTATTAGGACTTGGGAAGACAATGAATGATGATCTAAGACGTCTCTGAAGATATTACAAAGTGGATAAATTATATTTTAAGTCTCAAGACATGTTTCAAGGAAGCAAACACTCAAGCTGAGAAAATCACAAGAAGGGAGGGTTAAATTGTGCTGGTTTTTTCAAAAACTTTTTTCTAAGTGTTTGAAGAAACAATTTGGAATCTGATTCATAACTTAGTTCTTTCACACACACACATAACTTAGTTCTTTCACACACACACACAGGGGGGAGGGAGGGAGGG
>Ga0228711_1007411_pt1 | contig 15914 bp, 9 predicted proteins | sample MedpolnodulmetaG_2_FD_177996 | JGI IMG/M metagenome (GOLD analysis project Ga0228711, IMG submission 177996) | Root nodule microbial communities from Medicago polymorpha collected in Santa Monica, California, United States - brown nodules | ecosystem: Host-associated > Plants > Roots > Nodule...
TAACTTTAAGTGCTTATGTTATTATATAATCTTGATAAATACTCTTAATTAGCCTTCTGAAGCAATTTTATAAATTCTTTTAAGCATTTTTGTACTATAAAATAAACTCAAATTTGCTCTTTCAAGTACATACATCTTCTACAACTAGAGTTTGAGAAAAATAAGCTCAAAATTTTTGATTAAGCTATTCTCATTTAAAATAACATGTATGCATACAACTTCTGGTTTAAACTAATATATATGCTATTTCTATCAAGTATTTCTTCAAATTAACTTAAATAAATCAATCAATAAGCTGTGAGAACTAACCTTTGCACTTGATTGAACCAAGACCTCTTCTCTCTAACATAGAAACACAAGCTCATATACTACTTCCAGATCTCCTCCGATTTCAATACACGTTTTGGTATCCAGGTCCTAATGAAAGCAAGAGACGAAGAACACCAAAGATTTTGGTATCCACGTTTCTACACTATGACAGCCATTCGAACATTTTGCTATTTCAGAAAGCTGAGAACAAGAACAGTAACAACACAGTGAAAAGAGGTAAAAACAAGAAAGAGCAATCGAAGATTCAAAGAACAGGAACAACATGGCCAATCGAACATAGCTTTCTAGAAGATGAGAAGAAGAACATGATATGAGAACGTTTTAATGTATTCTTCAAAAAACTATTTCTTTGTCCTTCTTTAGATCTATCTTTCAAAGAAGGAAAACATGAATTTCCCATACTGAACCTCTAATATTGATACCATCAAATTGAAAATGAAATTATTATAATAATTATTTATATCTTTTTTACCTTCTACAACAGGTAAGTAATGTACCAAACCTGCAAAAGCAGGTCATTGAAGCTTTCAAAAAAAAAAATTGAGCTCTCCTATGATAGGAGACCTAATAAGGTTACCCACCATAAACGACACCAAATTATATGCCTAAAGTAAGCCTCTGATGAAGGGAAAAAAGAAAGAAAAAAAAAGGCATCGAGAAAGAAAGTCTAACATAATTTTGAGACTTTGTTTGACACTTTGATTGCTTCCCTCGAAAAATCAATTAACGTGTAGTTTCATTCATCTTCATCCCCTTTGTTTGCTTCATTTTTGCCCAGAGTTTTGGTTTCCCCAAATTTCATATTTAACACCTTCAAGTTTCAAGTTTTCTCTTTAATCGTTAACGATTAATTAAAAAATTAATAAAATAATGTTAACAATTTTTTAAAATAAGTTTTATTGATTATATTAGAATACTTGGTTTCTATTCAAATGCTTTTATTGTTTATTGAATATTGTTAATAACTTTTGTAACAATTACTGTCTTCAAAAAGAAAAACTCTTGTAACAATCGTTTTGACCGAACGAAATTTTTCAAAACTAAAATTATAAAATACTATCTTAGATCAACAATGTCTCAATAAAGATTAAATAGATTGGATTTATCATCAATTTTTGACCGAGGTTTGAACCTCGGACCTTGCATATATTCTGCATTGTCCATATTAATTAAGTTAAGCTCACGAGAACATGATTTATCATCGATTAAAAAAGAAATCTCAATTGAAGTTGATTATGATAATTTTTTGCGTGTTAAAATACTCAAAAATAAAATTTAAATAAGAGTAAATAATTTTAACGAAATTTATAAAAGGCCTCACTTTAGAGTTCGCTTTAGGCCCCATTTAATGTTGGGCCGGCACTTCTAGTGATTGTGTATGTAAGTGAGACTTATATGTACTGTTCTATTAATTTATCATTGTATCAATCTCTCACATTAATGGACAGTAACTAGAAGGTAGGTTGATGGAGCAAATCTGATTAGGTTCAAACCCTTGACTAAAAACTAAAATTTAAGAAAAATGCAAACCCTCGAGATCGAACACTACGCAACCAAATGTGTTTCGTTTTACGACTACACCATTGTGACACGTCTATTGATTTGTTACATTTTATCATATATAACTAGTAATGTTTGGCCTTGTATTAAAATGTATATTTGATACCCTTAAAATTTTGAGGCTCGTCCTCGTAGCCTATCATGCACATGCTATGGATCGACCTTGTATATTTACTTCTCTAAAAAGAAAAGAGTATATTTTAACACAAGAGATAAATGATGTTCAATTCAAGTTTCTTTCAAATGAGATACATATATAATTTATCATTATTATTGCATTTTTAGTATTATTACTATTATTATTCTTATTATTAAAAAAGCTCAATGTAGCTATGCCAAAAGAAAAAATGTCTCTGTGGTGCATGGGTGCACTGCCACTCCACTCGACCATGTAACTAGGAAAGCAATGAAATGGTCAAAGCTCAGAAAACATATGGAATAGAAGACCAGAGGATCTCAAACTTCGCATTGTATTATTCCCTCACCATTGGTTGATGAAACTTTGAATTAGGACCTCTCACACAATTTCTAAATCACTAGCTTTAAAACTCCCACAATTCATCACTTGCTAGTTCTATAAAGACAACCTCAACACTAGTACATTCTCGTTCATGTCTTAAACATAATTCTTTTACTGCATGCTGCACATATTTTGATTGTTTCTCTGGTTATATCTATATCTATATTTGTATATTGCATATATACAACGTATTTGTTAGTTTTTGAGAATCCTTAGCACAATGGGTAGAATGTTAATGAACTATTTGACTATGAAAACGGACCCCGCTAGTTTAACCGATTCAGATTTGAATGAGCTTAAGTTTGCAGCCAAGAAGCTCTTCAATGATGCAGCTATGTTGGGAGGCAAAAGTGTTGGCATGTCTCTCCTTAGATGGATCGCTTCCTTTGCTGCCATGTAAGATCAAATTTTGGTGTCAATAATCGATTTTTTTTAAGAAAGAATCGATTATATAATTTTGTTTGCTTTAGGTCTCAATAAGTGTTCGGCCGACACTGTCTATATGCACTATTGTTTAACGACCATGTTTTGTAGATTAAACTGACTATATAGGAAAATGTTCATTTCAGTTATTTATTGATATTGGATCGCACAAATTGGAGAACCAATATGCTGACTTCATTACTAGTGCCTTACATTTTCTTCAGCTTTCCGGAGTCCTTGTATAATTTTTTCAGGTAATGTTTAATAGTAATTTTTCATCGTCCTCCTCTTCTTTCACATTTGAGTTCTACATTGAAAATTTGTCGAAATTTCATTTTTATTATTTCAGAGGAGGAGTTGGAAAATGGTTTGCTTTCGTTGCAGTCGTGTTGAGGCTTTTCTTCAATAAACATTTCCCCGGTATATGTTTTAATTAATTTTTAGTAGCTACATATGTATAACAACAATATTGGTGCCTAGTTTTTTTAAAATTAACTTGAATTATATTAATCCATGCAGATTGGTTGGAGTTGCCAGGATCAATGATCCTTCTTTTGACAGTAACCCCTGATTTGTTTGCTATAAAGTTTAGGAACAATTGGATTGGAGTAGCAATTGATCTTTTCATTGGTTGTTACCTACTACAAGAACATATTAGAGCTACTGGTGGATTCAGAAATTCTTTCACACAAAGACATGGAATATCAAACACTCTTGGCATCATATTTCTCATAGTCTATCCTATTTGGGCAATGGTTATTCGATGATTATAAAAACATTGTACCATATAGTATAATACTAGCCGGTAATAATGTGAAATTTTTTTGGAAAATAAATTTTATGGATAGTGGAGTCAGAATGCAGCTGAACTTCACTGTTTTTGTAGACATTATGTTAATGCAGAGTTTATTGTAATTTGTCCTCAAAATTATATATATTAGAGCAGGGCGGAGGGACCATGGGGGCCAAGGGTGGCCGTGGTCCCCCACGTTTTGCAAATTGTTTTTTATACTAGTAATATTCATGTAGGATATAGTCAATATTGTATAATGTAGAACAGTGGTCCCCCCATAGTTGAGAATTTATTTTTACCTTTTAAACTTGGTCCTCCAACGTTTAAATCCTGGTTCTGCCCCTGTATTAGAGTACACAATTGTCACATAGCAATCCTAGAAGTTTAACATTACGTGAACAAAATATTGTTCTTGGATGTAATTTTTTTACTTAAATACTTGTTCGGAGTGCTAGAGTGAAAAAGCTAATCACTTAACTAATTTAAATTTTCAGAATTTCCACTGATAATGTCCTTGCATTAAACTTAATGAAAATAACTTTATACTTTGAGAATTGAGATCATATAATAGTGATAAGAGGTAATGGCTTGTATATGTTCTACATGCAAAAAAAGTGAAGATGTAATTGTATAAGCATTGACATTATAATTACATAGTATATCCTTCTTTTTCGATAGAATACATCCATCCATCTGGTTTGAAGCAAGAATTAAAGATGAACGACACTTTTTCACCTTACTAATGCAGTAATCTTTAAGTTGACACTGAGATTATCAATTTTTTGACATGGAGTTAAGTTGTTTTCCGAATATGGGATTATAAAAATGTATTGGTAAACTTGCTAAAAGACTGCATGTCTTCATCGAAAACTGCATGTCTTCCACTTGTCTGGACACTTAAGACCACTTGAAACCAACTTCTTTGCTGAATTAATTGCTTGTCAGTTTCCACCTTTCTGTCGACAACTTCCAGTGCTTTGTCGAATTGTGGCTTATGTCGAATACTCTCAGTATCTATTGAACTCAGCAAAGGTTTAACCTTGATCTTTGGAGGATTTGATGGTAAATAACATAGCAAAAAGTAAATGACATAATTCAACAATGTAAAACAATATAATTAGAATGTGGACAGTGGCCTTACACCAAAGGTTTTGACAGTTTGTGGTGTGTTTAATACTTTTGGTCGGTTTAGGCAGTGTAAAGGTCTCATTTGACTGTAGTTACAATCAAGGATAAGTTTATGGCTATAAATAGTTTTGCATGATTCAACATATTCATTCCTTCTCCAATTCTCATTCATTCTTACATTTTATTTCTCCATTTTTTTAGTTAGGGGTGTTTTAAGATATCATGGTCACTGTTGACTCCTCATATATGACCCTTGACCCTTGAAACCTTTGATATCAATCACAACATATTTTCTTATTTTTATTAGGTTTCAGTTTTTAAAATCCGAGTATCTCTACAATATGGTTCGGATTTCATAATCCGAACAAATAACATTTTCAAAAGAAAAAATAGGACACATCTAATGGAATGAGAAATGTAATAGTTGATAAACTAAATTTGATTGGAGCAAAAAAAATATTTGGCTAAAACTGATCCAACCCATAAACAACCTTACTTCCCTCAACCATCAGAAAAAATAAAATAAAATTTTGGTAGAAACTTAAATGAAGGGTGTTTGGTTATTATGGGGGTATAGATATAAATCTCTCTCCACTTAGTAAGGTTGTGTTTTACTGTTAAAGCCCAAGAAACGGGTAGAATCTAATAAGGCCCATTGAAACCCTAAATCGCTCTGCCTATAAAAACTAATCAGGGTTTCACTCTTCAGCATCACATCTAGCACAGCATAATTGTTTCTTTCGCCGTTTCCTCTGTTTTCTTTTGTTTGATTCTTTTGTTGTTTATTTGTTTTGTTGAAGTAATAGGAAGGAAAATGTGGTATTCTCAGTGATGATGAAAACGATGACGAGTCTGATGAAATCCATTCAAAACAATTGTGAGGACAAAACGAGGCATTTGTCTGAGAGAATTCCGCACCCAAATTCCTTTTTGATTTTTGATTTTTGGTTTTTAATTTGGTTGTTTATATCTGGCACTATGATGATTGATTTTATTGTCATATGATATTTTTATATGATTAAAAAATCCTCCTACTCATTCTGAGTGCCATTTTCAATATAATATTCAAATCGATCACGATGATGACTCCATAAAATTCAAGCTCAACAGACCGCAGTGCAGTGCTTTCTTCTCTTATGAGAGATTGCTTTGCGTGTCGATAACCCCGCTGAACTGAGTGATCGATCTCTCTTTTATATATTTAGTTTTTATACATTTTATTTTTGTGGTTGACGATGAGGATACAAAGCTCCCTCTTCTGATTTTGAGGTGAGGACAATTGCAGGCAGAATCGAACCTAAACAAATCTAGCCACCACTGAGTCAACTCTTCATTTTGTTGCGCTTTTTTCTATTTAACGTTTAATTTATTGTTCTGGTTTTGAGGTGAAGTCGGTCATGTGTTTAATTCAATTATCATTATTTGATATAATATATGGTCAAAAATCCTTCAATAACATTATTAAAGATATGATGCTCTGGTTTTTCTATGTAATGATGGTAGCAAAGAATACTGCTAAAATTTTATAATTCAATGAGCTTCAGTTACAAACTTTGGAACTCAATGCACTGAATTGTAATAGATGATATTGAAAGGATATTCAAGACCTACTCTTATTAACATAGGCATATTGGTAAAAAAAAAAGCAAGCTATAAATTTCTTTCAAAAAAAAAATCAGTTCTGATTTTGTTCTAATTAGTTCTTGCAATTGGTTTAGGTACCACAAAAATTATTTAAATTTTTAGGCTAAACTCCAGGCCACCTAAGTTTGTCAATGTTATGATTTTGGTCACTAAAAATTTTGACCCCTAAGATTTGTGTATTACTGAATTAAAAAAAAGTAAAATGCCACATAATCATTTAAAAAAGGTAGGAGGCTAGACATTTCCGGGAAATCTTTTCTGGGTTTGTTATCATCATCCACACACCATCAAACTTCATCTTCTCAAATCCATTAATTCTTATTTGTTTCTCAAACTTTATCCTCCTCTCTGATTTTTATTCCACCTAATCATCAAATCCATTCATTTTCACACTTTCACCATCAAATTTGCAGCAGCCTATTTATATCACAGCCACACCCTTTTCCATTTCCAGTACTACAACAACAATCTTTATGAAAAAACCCCAAAAAATTATCTTCAACCACAACCCAAGGGGTTTAAAGGTCAGTGGCACTGAGTTTGATGGGGGTTGGATGAGTTATAGGTTTAAAGGCCAGTGGCACTTACAGGTCGTTGAACGATAAATCCTGAAAAAAGATTCTAAATTGCGTAAAATGCAGCAGCCACGATTGAAGGGAGATTGTGATTTGGATTAATTGCTACAACCATCGTACCATAGAAGGTGAAGTAGCATACTGTACAGTATATGAAAAATATGTACCATAAGAACTTCGTTAGAGTCATGGCATAAACTATGACACCATATGATGCAGCTTGAACAAAAGAAAAAAATAAGCCACCAATCCAACCCAATTCTTTATTCCTAATTAAAAAAATTATTAACTAAGAAGTACTCCCATCACCGGTGGTGGCAGTGGGTTGGAACGGCGGTGATGGGGTTGAAAGAGTTATAGGTTTTGGGGTTTTGAAGGAGTGATGATGAAGGTTTGATGAATTATATGGGTTTGATGATAAGGCGGTGATGGGGTTATTGCAATTTGATGGAGTTTTTTTTTTTTAGAAGGAGAGCGGTTCGATGGGTTTGAAGGAGAATTAGAGGAGTTCCATGATTTAGTGTTATGGGTTTTGAAGTACGATGAAAGAGAATTAGGAGTTGGGATTTATTTTTATTTTATTTTCTGATCTTTTTAATTTTTCAATTTATTTAATTGATAAAATGATTATGTGGCATTTAAAAAAAAATTCAATAATTACATATGTGGCCTGTCAAATAGGCGTTGACTGAGTCAAAATTGGCCAAAATGTCACTATTGCAAAGGCACTAAATCTTGCTGTCAAAGTTTTCATTTTTTTATTAGGGTGCCAAAATAGGCGATGAAATCTCATCAGTACAAGACGTACCTCCGAGAACACCCCTACCAGAAAAGAGTTATACAAGATATATACAAGACTATGGTCAGTCGAGGCCCAAACACCTCATAGGGTCCGACCACCAACTCTGAGAGCCATACACAAATGTAGTGTTTTTCGCTTTTAGCCACCACAAAGAATGAAATTTAACTTTATCTAAAAGCTGTATAATAGGCGTTTCTACGTTGTTAAAGATCTTGTTATTACGTTCTCCCCATATCAGCCACACACACAGAAGCCAAAGCAGTTGAAGAAACGAGCGGCGTGACTTTGATGAACCTGTATAATGTATAAATTGGGAGAAATGATCAGTTAAGTTGAGGGGCCCCACGCCAGACACACCAATCCACGACCTGATATGCTGTCATAACGACCCGAATACATCACAATGAATGAACAAATGGGACGCTGACTCCCCGTGACCGCAGCCAGACACACGTATCTCCCTCGACCGGTATAATGCCGCGCCGATGAAGGTTGCTCCTTGTCGGCAACCTGTCCTTTAGCAGACGTCAAGCCACGATGGATACCTTCAAAGGAACCTGTTTATGCCACACTAGATCTCTGGTTGTGTCAATTGTGGAAGAAGCCAAATCTGTCAGAATCTGGTAAGCACCTCGCATCGTGTAGCCATCATGAATGTCTGGATCCCACTGTCACCTGTCAATAATATTAGCCTGCACAAAAACATCAAAAAAAATTTAACATTGAAAGATAACTTTGCAATTATCAATTAGTTTTTAAAAATCAATGACATAATTGTCTAGTTTCAGCTTTTGATTTCATAATCCAAGTGTATATGCAAAATTTATCAACAAAAATTTAAAGATGTAAAATTCACTTTTGCCCCTGCAAGTTTACCAAACTAGCAACTTTGGTCCCTCAAGTTTGAAAATTTCCCTTTGTCTTTTGAATTTGTGGAAAACTCTATTTATCTATTAAATGAAGAGGATCTTTTCCCCAAATTTCATCCCCTATGGAAAACCACCATCCCCCGCTCGGTTAAAGCTGATGTGGCGCTTTTTTAAAAACAAGATGACACGTAAGTAGGCTACGTAAAAATTGAACAACTTTGTCATAGATTCATGGATTGTATGCTATTGTGAAAAACAACGTGCATAGTTTGATTGCCAGTTTACGAGCCATGAATCACATTGATAATATTTTTTGGATGTGGAAAGTTCAATGGGTACTCAAGGAATCAAATTATTATAGTCCATTTGAAGTTAAAACAATTAGATGGAAAAAAATATTGGTTACTGGGTTGTATGTGTTAGGGAAAAAACAATTAGATGGAAAAAATCTATAATCTTGACAAAGCAGAACCTTAATTCCCAACTGTTCTTCCCACATTTTGATGTTTTTCGATTATTTTCAATTATTTTTCAATTATTTTCCAAAGGTGCCGTATAATTTTCAATTATTTTTCCAAGGAAATAATTGCATGTGGGATGGCAAAGAAACTCATTTGCTCACGTGGCAAACATCCTAAAAACAAGGGATATAACATATTTTCTGACAATGTTTTTTTCTAAAGTCAAAAAGCCTATGTGCCTACAAATCACATTTCAATTTAAGTCTATTATACATATTTTGTTTTGGATTCATCATATTCTCTATAAATACAGCAAGAATTGTTTTGATCATTGGCAAATCAACACATCCCGTTTCTTCCTTCCCTCCTTTCTTGCTATCTTTATTTCTTTCTTTCTTCACTTCCTTCTCAATCCCCACCATCGTCATCAACAAGCTTCTGATTTTCAACCTACAATTAATCCATGCTGAAATTTAGTAAAGGAATGGAAATAAAAAATAGTGACATGCAGCATATCATTTCTCTTATATTTTTGTTTTCCCCTTCTTATGATACAAGCAAGATAGATTAGTTCTTTTCAGTTTCTTTTAAATGTGTCCAACTAGCAATGATGTCTAATGTTCTTTTTACAATTTATTTTCACTACACAGGTATAATCCGTTCAGATGTTCCCCTTATAAGATTGCTATGAAAATGCCTAAAAGGGATCTTGATGAGGAAGGAGGTAATGGCAATTTCGACAACATAAACAGGTAAATTTAGTGACATGGTCAATGTGTTCAACTAGCAGTCAATTTTAATGTTCTTCTTACATTTGACTTATCACTACACAGGTATGTATAATACCTTCAGGTAAAGAGCAATTTCGTTTATCCTCTCACTAATACTTCTAACTGCACTATTATTATTAGATAGAAAAGGAAAACTTACATGCTTTTGTTTCATTCATTCTACTCTTAACTCTTTGCAGACCTTTTGCTTCTTCTAGCTCCAAAAAATTAATACCAGATCCTTCTCTTTTGCTGGTGAGGTAATGGAAGTTTTCATAGAGAATAGTGTTGGGTTCAACAAAATGCTTCAGAATCTCAGTCTACAATGAATCCAGACAGAAATTTAGCAAAATAATGAAAATAAAAAATAGTAGTGAAATGCAGCATTTTATTGTTAAATCACTTGCAATGATATGCTCCAAAAATATTTCTTATTTTCTTGTGTAAATAGTTGCTTTAGTTTGTTTCTAAAGCTCCAATCTTGTGCATAACTGAAAACAGTTTATACTCAAATAATAATACATCTATTTCTTTATCTCTTTTTTCCTTTTAACATGTTCTTGAATAAAATTTATGATGTGTTGTATACATACTTAAGTAATAATACATCATTACTTTATCTCCTTTTTCTTCTTATCATGTTATTGCAGTGCAATGAAATTCAAGGTAAATGGAGCTTCAAAGACATGAAAACCCAACATATAATTTGGCCAATAGGGATTAGGCACACAACAACAATAAACAACTACCAATAGAATACATCAATTACAGGAAAAAAAAAGTTGCAAAGTTTAGGATTTGTTTTCCCATGTCTATTACCTTAGAATCATTTTATTTATTTTAAAAGTTGAGAAGTTACTTTACAGGGTTTGGTCAAGAGTTGAGAAAAAATATTAAATCAACATTGATTATAATGTTGTATCTCTTCATCACCTACTGAAAATTTCCACATTCTATTTCATTCAGTGATTCATACTTATATTCTTCAATAACAAATCATGCAGTCAAAGCATTTCAGATTCACAAATTTCATTTGAGTTCTGCTAAAATTTCAAGAATTATGTAAAAAAGAGTGCAACCAAATTAATTATCTAAAAAAATTATGACATCCATAATACTTACAAAGGGAAACCTCTGAAACCCCAATGTTCATGCATATTTTGGTGTCGACGTGGATGGCAGAGGCTTTCCATAAATTTCATGCAAGTACGGTAAAGTTAAAAAATGATTGGACAAGATACAAATTTGGGGGGATTTTAAAAGTACAGTCGGTTGAAAAATGCAGCTCCAACACATGGTAAAAGCCTTAAATTGTGGAGTTCAAAAGAAAGCCAAAAAAGTCTAAAAGCCTACTAACCTACAAAATACTTTTCTAAGGGCTGTTTGAATTAGAATTTCTATTTAACAAATGATTTTTCAATTAACTACTTTTGTGATGAGTAGTTTAAGGTTGAACTTTTTGTGATAAGTAGTTTAAGGTTGAACTTTTTGTGATAAGAAATAAAGAAGAAATGAGTGTATACTAAGGATCATCACAAATCATGAAAGAAATTTCCCTCAGATAATAATGCATGTTTCTAAATTAGCAGAGTTTGAAATGTGGACCATACACTACTATATTATCCAGATTCAGACAGAGGGATAAAAGAAAACAAAAAAAAAATGTGACAAACCATAGCATTGAAAATGTTGCATGTCTATTACATTCAAATCATTATTGGAAGTGGTATAACCACTATGCATTCTTTAAACATATTCAAACCAACTATTAGAAGGAGTTATATGCTTATCTTATAACAGAAAAAGATGTATTAGATAGGAAAGGAAAACTTACATAATTTGTTTTACCCATCATTTCTACAATTATCACCTTCCTTGCATAACTATTGCTTCTTCTAACACCTTTCAACAGACTCTTGAAAGTGTTCAACATGTCAACATAAATAGTGTTACTAACCCATTTCAAATCTAGGCAGAGAGTTGCATGGAAATTCATATCCGTTTAAAGAAAAGAATACAACATAATAAGATCCGATGATGGTTAAGGGGATTCAAGGACTCACTTTATATCATCTCAAGAGCTATTTATATGTATGTCCCATTTTGAAATAATTTAATATTGTTGACTTATTTATTTGATAAATAAAATAGTATAAAAGACATTGAACTGAAAGCTTTTGAATAAAAGCCATTGGTTTATTTATAACTTTTCTATCAATACATAAATATAGACTTCCCAAAAGCCAACAGCTAGCATTTACAAATGATGAAAAATATCATTCCTCCTATCTAGATTTCAATTAAACATAAGTACATGTTAACCAATATGGAACATGATTTCATCGAGTTCAGAAACATTTATAATTTAGAATTGAAGCTCCAAGGAAAGTACTAATAATCAATTCTTATAATTTAGAATTAAGCAAAAAATATATTGCAATCTGCTGCTAATCATTTTGTTTCTAAACATTTTTCAAATCAGATCAAATATTGATTTGGTCATAAAAATAAATAAAATCTGAGATACAAGTAAAAGTACCTGCACAGCTGCTATAAGGCAATCTAGCCTAATCTTTTTGAATTTCTTCCAAAAAATGAAGTCCAATATGTTCTATGTTCTCTGTTAGTTCTTCTTCAGGATCTCCCAAATGCATGCCCATCTATTCTATTACTCTTAAGAATAGAGTTGACATAAGCAATTCTAGAGAAAAAGCAGCCGTGTTACTTCTCTCTTGGAAGTCCTGTTCATTGCCAGCAGATGCTGCAAACATGAAACCATCAGCAAAATTTGAGTATTGGGTGTGTGTAGGATGACACTTTTCTTAAACCTTAATTCAGTAACTAATTTGAAAAAACACTACACTAATACTTTATTAATGTGTATAAAGTACTCAAAATAAGGACAACTAACATTTATTAGAGAATGTTTGGAATGTATTAGAGGTTATCACTTTAGAATTCAGATATTGCTACACATTTTACAAGTAATTCAGTAAACATGCTCTAAGGTACGAGGAGTATAGATTTAACCACCTTTGTTCATATGCTTAAGTAATTATTTGAGATTCTGTCAAATTTAGTTTGGATTGTCAAAGAACAGAAACTGAACTTTGAGTATAAGGAAGAAAAAAAATCAATAAAAAAGTGAATGAATGAGTAAAAATTGGGAGAAAACATTTTGCTCCAACATAAACGAATGACCATGGTAATATCTTATATGCATAAAAACGGTAATTTCTCAAACAAACAGATATATAAATAGAGAAAAAAAAATCTTTTAAGAATAATTATAAAAATGGTTGACAAATTTAATGCATTGTAAGCATAAAAGGGGCCATTTCTCAAACAACCAGTCATGAAAATCAAATAAAAATATCAATTTTTAGTGACAGAATAAATTCCAAATCTGACCCAATTTATCAATATGTCACAAATTTATAAATTTCAGAGTTTAACAGCCTATGAGTACATCTAACAATGATTTTAAAGAATAAAAACAAATAAAATAAAGGAAAGGAGATATTTTTATGAGATTGAAATTGAGAAGGGTTATTGACCTGAGAAATGGAAGGAGCAAGGATTGAGCATTGAAGAGTAAACCTTTGAGAAGAAAGAAGCCGAGATCCCTGATCTAAGCATTTGACTTATATTTACTTTGGAGATGTAATCTTGGACTCTATCACACTTGGCCTTGTTTGATTCAGTAAACAGCTTTAATAAGCACCCCAAACCGTTCCCAAACTAAAGCACCAACCTTGAATTTCAGGCCATGTTCATAATATTACAAGGTTGAAGCTTACATTGTTTCAAAGCTAGTTTTTTCCTCGACAGGAAGTCGGACCATACCAAGTTACAAACAATATACCCTTTAGTTGTTCTCTCAAATAAAAAAGTTTTATTTATCTACAATGCAAAGCAACACATAAACAACGTGATTATAAATTCTAACTAGGAATCATTCTTATTATAAGCATACAATTTAGGCTTAAGCTTAACATAGTCTAACATTAGATTCAACTCGTAGAATAGCGCCCCAATACAAAATAATGAAAATTTAAGTCATATCTTATGCCTATTTCATACATACAAACATACTAAATTGCATATGTGACGGGAAGGAAATTGACCTTTCTTGAGAAAAGATAGAGAGTATTCAGCAGCATCAATTAAGTCAGCAATGTTATGCAAAGACCGTTCATCAGAACCCACCCAAAACATTGCACGTACCTCCGATTTCTTCGCCAGTCTTGCAGCAAAGGTCAGTGGCAACGAAGGGGAATTGAGGCTTCGCAGTATGTGACGATATAGCGATAGAACTCGACCCCTGTTCCTATGCAGATCCTCTGCCGTCGCCCATATCAAACCCTTTCCCATTCTGCAGCACAAACAGAAATTGAAAAAATGCATAGATTCTCTGTAATCCAGCTCCAAATGGCATAGAAAATAACTGGACAGGTGAAGAAAGAGGAGACAAACCTGGACAGGTGAACTGCGTGGGCGTCGCGGTGTATGGCGGACCGCCGGAGAGGGGTGGCGGCGGGTTAAGTCAAGAAAGAGAACAAGAGATTCTCTGTTTTGTGAGAAAGAAATCTGGATTGTACAGGGAGAGTATGCCTAAAACGGTGGTGTGAATAACAATATATTCAAATTTGTATTTATGTTGAATTTGATTAAATAATTTCAAACATTAAATTTATATTATTTAATTTTAAAATTACTTACACTCTCAAACATATCTTAAAATAGTTATTCAAAATATTTTCAAATACAAAAATAATAAAAATATTTGATGGTAAAGACTACTAAAACTCACACGCACACTCTAAGGTCCCAAGTTCAAATCCAAATGAAGGCATTCGATCTAACAATTTTGACATTGTTAGTTGATGCTAATTGTTATAGTTAAACTATAATTGTTATAGTCTAACAATCTAACAATTTTGAACTTCAATTTGATTTTGGACTAAAATGTTTGATTTTATTTTACAAGGATCATTTACTTAATCAACCTTAAATTTTTTTTTATTTTAATATGTAATTGAAGAGTGATTTAGGTACCAAACCAACAATGAAGAATTAGGAACGATTTATATGGGAGTAATTCAGTTATTCGTTTTCCCATTATTAGTCTTTGCTTGGATTATTACCTTTTGTTAGTCTTAAAAAAATTGAATAGTTGGGGGTTGTATAATATTTGTTCTTACTAAAGTCCATGGTTTTTAAATAAGTTTTAAGTTCTATAATGGTAAAATATTTTTCTGGGTATTCATTTATGCATTTATCTTATTATCCACTAAGTATAGTTTCTTATATCCATATTTTTATTTTATAAATGAGAAAGGGCTTGAGAAAACTGATAGTTAGTTACAATGGTCTTGGGAAGGGATATGTCCATTCATATCTCTGCTTACTCACCAATGGCTTCTTCATAAAAAAGGTATCGTTGTTTACCTAACTTTTCATGTACATGTTTCTTAATTTCTTTTATCCAATTTCAAGAATTTGGAATGTTTTTTGTTATTTTTTCAAAATCTCATTAATTTCGAAAAGCTCATTATGGGTAATTATTCAATTATTGATTCGAGAAAGAGGCTTTTATGGCAAATTTAAAGAAGGTAACATAGAATATAAATTGGGTTATATGCATCTTGACCAAGAATTCTATTTGCCTTTGTAGAGGTAGACAATACATTGTCAGCAAAGATTAACAAGTTGTTGGTTTTGGATCAGTCAGATGAAGCGGTACGAAAGACCAAAGATAATCCGGATGTAGATTCGGTTGGTGCTGTCGATTGTGGGGGTTATTTGTCGGTACATGTGTTGTCAATCATTGTGGTACTATTGTTTTTTGAGTTACATGCGTATGCTGAAGATAAATTTACCCGTGCGTCCGCGCACGGGTCGCACACTAGTTCACTAACATAGCATTTGCAGCATTCACTAACTTCAAGCTACGAAAACTAAGAATCACCATATTCATAATTCTACTAATATCTCAAAATCAGCACTACATATTCCTTGTTCCTTTCTACCAAGGAA
>Ga0228711_1007413_pt1 | contig 15909 bp, 10 predicted proteins | sample MedpolnodulmetaG_2_FD_177996 | JGI IMG/M metagenome (GOLD analysis project Ga0228711, IMG submission 177996) | Root nodule microbial communities from Medicago polymorpha collected in Santa Monica, California, United States - brown nodules | ecosystem: Host-associated > Plants > Roots > Nodule...
TTATCTCTATATACATGTATTCTAAACTACACTTTGCTTATGTGTCACCTCACCAATTTTTTCCTTTCTAATTAATTTTCTAAGCATTCACCATGTGGCGCTCTCTTTTCTAAGCATTCAATTTTGTTAAAACTAATGATTTACAATTTGTTAGATTGATACATATTCGTAACAACTACACCGTTGTAATTATTGTCTAAATATCTACAACTATAAATTTGGATTCATATTCTATCACTATATCCTACTATTCATCTATCTATCTATCTTCTATCTATATTATATTGTAATCTTTCTTTATCTTTTCTATATTCTAATGTAAGCTTTGGTTATTCTTCAACAAACATTGTGATGATGTAACACCTCTAAAAAAAAAACCTGATTTGTTTACTAAGCTTGAGTCATCCTTAAGCTATAATACTGATGTTGTGGCGTCTCTTTTCTTGATTCATTCACTCTTAGTTTTTATCTAATCTAACAAAGTTGTACAAAAACTTTTCAACCTTCCCTATTCTATTGCTTCATTTTTCAGCTTCCATACATTTGTGAGATAACAAATGTCAATGTTATCATGTAGCAACTGCTTCACATTCTTTAAAATAAAATCCGTTCATAATCTCAAACTTGGTTAAATTGAAGTTTTTACCCTATTGTAGAAGTAAGTGGGTGATAAGCTTATTTATGTTTTACATTTTTTTTAACACTTATTTATCTCACAAGGTATGTTGATAAAAGCTTATCAGTTTTTTAAGACAATCTTACATATGGGTTAGGCTATGTGTACTATATTTTATAAGGGTAGTGGAATATTGAGCAGTTACTCATAACATGTAAATAAATATTGTGGTCAATGAAATTATAAGAGTCAAGCAAATTAGTCCTTTGGTCAATTTTTTGCTTTTGAATTTCTAACACAAATTCTATGTTTGTCCTCTTATTTTTTCTTACTTTGCTTACTATCTATCTAAAGATGAATATATATTTACTATCTATCTATCTATCTTTCTATATATATATAATAATTATAACTATGAAAATTTTAAACTTGATTCATTCTAATGCTAGAATTGTGTCTATGTGACACCTCTAAAAATTCTTCAACATTATAAACTAAACTTAAGTCATTAAAAGCTTTGTTTCTCACATTAGTTTATAACTTCTCACCTTTTCTTATTCAATCCAATAGTAAATTTATTATTTACTTCAAATTTAATTAGTATTTCATAAGTTTTTTTTGAAGAAAATTAGGTATTTTATAAGTTACATAAGTATATCAATTTATGTCTAATTGTTCATGAATAAATAAAATAAAAAACGCTCATTACTAGAAATTATAAAAGACATTTTATACACTATTAGTCCTAACTTTTCAATATATATCTTAATGAGAAGAAACAAAAACTAAATTGCCATTGTTGTTTTAGCTTCTATGTATATTGTAACTTTTAGAAAGAAAAAAAACCATTCTCATTTCATTGTGTTATATGAATACTTATTTTTAAAACGGTTATGCATTAATATAAACTAGCTTAATTCATTTTTCAATTTTCAATATTTACTTCTTTTGGTTTTTTAGGGGTACAGTTTTTATTTATTTTTATAGATTTTACATCTTATATAATCCATTGTTAACTGTTATCCTTTTTATTCATTTTCTTCAACTGATCATTTTCATTTTAATTATGCTATTAAAATCTCTTAATTAATTGCCTATACCCTTTCATTCACCTTATTTAACTAACCAATACTAAATCCCTATCATAATAACCATTACAAGGACATGCAAAAATTTGATTACTCATCTCTGAAGGGTGAGGAAGTTTTGGAGAGGAATGAAGGAGATGAATTTTATCTATCATTTGAAATAGTCATCTTTCATGAAAAGAGAAATATATTCTTCACAAAAAATGACTTTGAATTTTGCCTTTGCTAGGTGCAACACTTGAAATTTTTCAGCAAACACACAAAATAATAAAAAAATTATAACATTCACTTACATGAATAAGTTAGGCGGCTCTTGCAATTCCTTTTCTTATAGAAATAGAAATTCCATGATGACTTTTTTTGCTATATATGTAATGCTTTGTTTTTTACATTAAATATTTCATCCACCCCATTATTTCTTTTATGTTTCTTGCATCTTTGTAGCATGATAAGCTAAGTAGTAATTTCTTCAAAAAAGAAAAACCTAAGAAATAATAAAATGGTTCATGTAAGTGTTTTTATTTTAGGTGTGCTTAAAAACAATAAGTTTTAGGTTGAATGTCGAAGTGTTATTTATATCCAAGTGTCGTCTCAAAAAACACTTTCACTCTTTCTTAAAAAACTCTCAAGTCATATGTTTCTTAACTCCTAACTATTTATTCTCTCATTCATTCATACTTTAAGCATGTCATATAAAAAACTTGATTTGAATTTATTGTAATAAAATATTTGCAGTAAAACCATTTAATCACAATTATAATTTTTACTATTTTTGAAATATATCATAAATCAATGATGAATATTTATGTAACTTTGACTCAAGCATTTTTATATCCTATGCAATTTTAAAATGTTTGCTATTGTGTCATTATATAATTTCTATCATGAAGTACCAACCCTTATTTTATTTTTTTTGAAGTACGTTGACCCATATTGTTTTAGAAAGGAAAAAGAGAGGAAAAAAAAAAGAAACATAAAGAAACTACTCTCTAGAGAATTAGATTCTCAAAGCATATGCACAACAAAATCAAGTTCCAAAAGCAGAAACAAAACAATATCTAAAGAGTCAAGCTAAAAGGATCTTTTTAGTAAAAACATAAATAATCATCACGCTGTTTTCATTCTCGAAGAATATGCCACAACTGTACACTCAAATTTCTACACATTTTCAACATAGTATATTACCATGACCCATCTATTTTAACTCCTCATATTCTAACTTATCAACTTCTCAATAAATTTCTAACTCCTAATTAGTATTATCATTCACCTTTGTAATTGTCATGCATTAATATCTTTTTTTTTTGGTTGGTAAATTATACAATAGAATATTCCATATTATTTGGAGTTCTAAGAATATGATTTATTCGGAACCATATTTAAGGATATAAGTAGAAGTACACCTTAAAAATGTAGAAGAAGTACACACTACTTATAAATTAGCAACTATAGCATATTTAAAACAACTACTTTATTATATTAAAATGGTATTTTTTTTCCTATTTTATATTCAATTACAACCTACAAATATAGTCTCTACATATATATTATAATAATATCATGATTGAACATGAAGAAGTAAATGTTGAATAAATTTTTATTCAAATATTTAAATTTTATTTTGAAAGTGTGTCTTGATAAAAATACTATTTGATATTATAAAATATTATATTTAGTTACCGATCAAACAATAATGCATAAATATTTGAAGTGTACTAAAAAAATAATTGAAGTGTATTCAGCTCACTCTCATGTATCAAGTATGGAAGAAATACATTTTTTTAATGGAAAAAATATATAAAGAACACCTTAAAAGAAAAAAGTTATATACAAAACAGAAGGAATACTAACAACAATTTTAATACAAATAAGTTAATAATAATACAAATTTTAAAAATGTACACTAATTTTAAAATCTGTTAAAACTTCTTATATGAATTTTATTTTAGATTAAAATATGATATATCTTTTAAAGTGAACAACACAAAAAATTATTAATTACTTTAAAAATATTTATCAGATTTACATCTAAACCAATACCAATTTTCATACTTCTAAATTATTCACCTATTTTTAATATAAATTAAAATTAAGCATAGTCATATTTTAAAACATAATCAATCACTAAAGTAAAATATAATATTTTTTAAAAAATAAGTACGTATACGGGTAATATACCTAGTGTAATTGTAGAACCAAAAACTTGTATAAGATTGGTTTTCTTAAAGAGTGACACGTGGCATTATTATGAATAGAGGGTGCCATGTAGATTATACATTTTAACCATTCTGCTTTGTATGTTAGAGTGATTAGATATTTAAAAGTTACAATTAAATAGCTTAAAAAATTTAAGTGGTACGAAAAAACTTAATATACTAATTTGTTACAATTGAGTAACTTAAAAGGACCTCCAGTACAATTTAAACAAAAAAAAAACATGAGAGAGAGATTTATCACCAATATTTAACGAAAACGGGAAAAAAATTCCACTGAGAAATCAAAAAGAAAAATCACATGACTATTTCTCAATGATGCAAAATATTTCTCTTATATAAATTATAGAAGGGATTACTATTGATTATGAGGCATACAACAACTTTTCAATAAATTACATATATACATCTTTTTTAAAAATAGTGAGAAAGTTTAAGTTGGTCACAGAGACAAATAAAATATATTTAGGCACATCAACTTAGATATTTTTTTAAAGATAGAAGTATAAAATGATGTTATTAATTTATTTCTCTTTTAATTTTTCATTTATGTGCGTGTGTCGAAATATTTTTAATTTGAGGTTGTGACTATGTAAGAGTTTCTCAAATATATCCCTAAAAAAAAAGAGTTTCTCAAATATAGTTTACCTCTTTTTAATTTATCTTAATATCATGTTATATTTTTTTATTAATTATTAATTATATTCTTTAAAAGTATAACTATAAAAAAATATCGGATAAGTGTTAGTCACTAATCAATGAGTTACTAAAGAATATTGTGTTACAATTCATACACGAGACAACAATCAATCACTAATTAGTTAATTTCTGTTTTTATGTTTCTTTTAAAACATACGACTACTTTTACTTTTCAAAAAATTATACATTTTCTAAAAATTTGTTTTTTGTTTATCTTAATGTCGTTTTATAGAATTAGTTTTGTCATTGCTATTGATTATTAATATCATTTGGATCTATGACTATAAAAAATACCGGATAAATGTTAGTCACTTATCAACGAATCACTAATAATATTGTTTTACAATTCATACAAGAGACAACAGTCCGTCACTAATTATTTAGTTAAATTAAATTTTTGTGCATCTCTTAAATACTAATCTATACTATATATAAAGAAAATAACATGTTTCGGCTCTTTTGTGTTAATTTTTTTGTTATTTCAATTATATCCTTAAACATATTTTCCTATAAAAATGTTATATTGTTGGTGTTATTAAAAAAGATAAGAATTTTATTATATTTGTTATATTATTGTTGTCAATATAAAAAAATAAACATAATTTTATTGAGTTTGTTATACTTTTTTTGAAGAATCCGATATCTATACTTAAAATTTGGGTTAATTAAGTTTTTGGTCCCTATAAATATTTACAGTTTTGTTTTTAGTCCCTACAAAATAAAATCATACTTTTTAGTCTCTATAAAATTTCCATCAGCATTTTTAGTCCTTATAAATTTTTCCATCCCTAATTTTTAATTTGTGTGAAATGTAAAAAAAAAGAAAGAAAAAAGAAGTTATAATTTGAGAGCGATAGAGTAGCATAGAAGAACTGAATTCAGTGGAAGCAAACCCTAAAGAAAAGAAGTGATATGGATATTGGAAAAGTAAGCGAGCTAAAAGAATTCATAGAATCATGCAAGTCAAATCCTTCTCTTCTTCATACTCCTTCCCTTCAATTCTTCAAATCTTATCTTCTCAGGTATTATTATTTATTTATTTTCTTCTTCAATTCAATTCAATTCAGTTATTCCCATTTCAATCTATTCTTTTGTGTAGTTTGGGTGCTCGCATCCCTCCCCAACCCCCCAAGACGGAACCTGATGTTGTTGACGATGACGATGACATTATAGAATCTGATATTGAGTTTGATAACACTGACGATGTTGTTCAACCTGACAATGATCCTCCTCAAAAGATGGGTGATCCTTCTGCTCAAGTAACTGAAGACCAGAGAGATGCTGCACAGCTATTAAAATCAAAAGCACTTGATTCTATATCCCAAGGTAATTTGGATCAAGCGCTCGACTTACTCACTCAAGCCATTTTGTTGAATCCACATTCATCCATACTCTATGCCACCAGAGCTAGTCTTTTTATTAAGTTGAACAAACCAAATGCCGCTATCCGTGATTCCGACACTGCCTTGAAGGTTTCTTTGCTTCCATTTCTCCTAACTTTTTTTGTTCCATTCCACCATTTCTCTCTGTATCACATCCATTTCTTTCTTCCAGATCAATCCAGACTCTGCCAAAGGATACAAAATACGAGGATTGTCAAGGGCTATGTTGGGTCTCTGGACACAAGCATTGACTGATCTTCATGTCGCTTCAAAGATAGATTATGATGAAGAGATTGCTATGGCACTTAAAAAGGTAACTTGCCTACTTTCTTCACATGAGATTAAAGTAATCCTTCTTGTCGCTTTTTTCTTATATTTTTTACTGCACAGGTTGAGCCAAATGCCCATAAAATTGAGGAGCATAGGAAAAAATATGAACGCTTACGAAAGCAAAAGGAGCAGAAAAGAACTCAACCAAAGAACCAACCACAAAATCAAGCTCAAGTAAGTATACTTCATAGCTATCGAGTCCAAACACTCCATAATTACTAAAATATTGGCGTTTTGTCCCTATCCATAACTGATACGCATAATATACTACTGGATACAGATTACCCTTTCAATTTGTTTTTAAAAAAATATCTGGACTTAGTAGGTATATAGTTTTGTTAAGAGTCTCGCATTGAAAGAGATATGTCCTGAGTTTGTAAGTGAGTGCAAAACTCAACTTATAAACTAGTTTTGTAAAGTTGAGTTATGCACAATCTCAAATTCTAATATGGTAATTAGAGTCTATCCAAGTTCTATTTGGCCACTCGGTGGTTACGTTCCAGATGTCCAATCTTGGGTGTTACGGTATGTTTTAAGAGTCTCACATCGAAATAGATGTGTCCTGAACACGGGTTTATAAGTGAGTGCAATACTCACCTTTCATGCCGGTTTTATAAGGTTGAGATAGACCCTATCTCAAATTCTAATAGTTTCTATCCTTGAAAAAAGTTTTTCATAGTTAGTCTTTGTTGGGTAACAATAGATTTAGGGGTGGATAAATCAACATATTTTGCCAGGCGGCATTTTGGGTCTTAGTTGGAGTTTGTTGCTTGTGTGAATGGAATTTCAAAAGAAGCTGATAACTTCAGCCTATTTGGGCTGCTTTGCCATGTTCTAGTTTTCTTGCAGTAGCTTTCTGTAGTCTAGAATACTATTAATGCGACTGTTGAGATATAACATAAAACCAATTCCTAATTTCCTACAATTAATTCTTCTAGTCATCAAAGTTCCGGCAATGGCAAGTTGTTGGCTTCCTCTATATGCACTTCAAAAACAATGCTATTTGATGATATTTCATATCTGAAATTCCTCATGACCTTTTTGCAGGATAAAGATGCATTGTCTGCTTTAAAAGATGGTATGTCTATGTCTTTCCTTCTGCCTTATGGAATTGAAATTGCCAAATCTTGTCGTTGAATTGCTTATTCTGGCTATGTCAAAAATAGAAACAGTATTCCTTATTATACCTCTGATCCTATTACCACCTCATGCTGTTCATGACACGCAGAAGTTGTTATAGAAGATTTAGTCTGAATATTGTTATAGTTCTTACCTGCCTCATAGCCTAAAAATTTCATATGAACTGCATTGAACTACTTGAAATCCCTGTTTAGGTCTGTGTTTATCATCGTATTTTGTTTGTAGGAGTATCTCAAAGCTTTTTGAATAATGACCAGTGTTAGATATTCTGGTTTGGATAATTAGAAATATATATTAATTTTTACCATCAAATGTTCTGCAAGTAATTTCTTAAGAAAAATAACATTGAACCTTGCTCCATGCATTTGGTTCAACATCTATTGGTAATAAATTGTCATGGCTGAAAGATGAAAGGTCTGATAAAATTTAGGGTTTTCCTTTGTTTGCTGTGTTATGGCAATGCTTACATTTTGGCTTGAATTTTGATAAAGCGCAAACCATGCTTGGTCAGTGATTTGAAGAGAAGATTGCATATTTTGCATAAATTTAGTGATAGGGTGTAGGGAAGGAAGACAATACGTTGCCAAATTAACTATAAGTTCATGTAACAAATAATCTTAACAAGTACAAAAGCTGAACCCTTGAGAATAATTTTTCAGCATGTGGATCGTGACATTTTACTTTTATTCCTCAAAAGTTAAATACTGTCTATTTGTCTTTTGTTTTATTTTTCCTTTTTGCCACCTCATTATTTTTCTTCCCTTAATCTACTAAGTTTTTTGTTTTTGGACAAGTTGATCTATTTAGTTAAGAGGCATCTTTGGGATCTATATATTTTTGTTGCCATTACTTGGTATTCAACTTGAAACTTGAATGATTTATATCAATTAAGTGACCTATTGCATTGGTGGCATTTAAAAGGGCAAGTGATTGGTATTCACTCTGTTGGTGAACTAGAAACGAAGTTGAGCGCTGCATCGAAGACATCTCGCTTGTCAGTTCTGTACTTTACTGCAACATGGTGTGGCCCTTGTCGCTACATTTCACCGCTTTATACAAGCTTGGCTGAGAAGTATGAGAGAGTGGTTTTTCTGAAAGTTGATATAGATGAGGCAGTGGATGTCGCAGCACGCTGGAATGTTAGCAGTGTTCCAACATTTTTCTTTGTAAAAAATGGCAAAGAGGTTGACAGTGTGGTGGGGGCAGACAAAAATACACTTGAAAGGAAGATTGCTCAACATGCCGGCCCTCTTTAAGTTATTACCTTGTTAGAACTCTAATGTAATATTATTTACATGTTGTGTCTTCTGTTTACATGCCCATAGTGTCGGTCAAAATTGAAAGTTCGAATATAGTGGTTTTTGTTGTTTCTTTCCGTTATTGATTTTATAACTGTAATATTGGGAAAAATTGTAACGTATGAAATGGTTATTATTTCGAGAGTTGTTGAATTAGAATGATCAGTTTTACACTTTTTTTTTTGTCTTTATTGAAGTGAGGGCCTTGTTCTGAGGAAACTTCATTCTCGCACGCGACTTGAGGATGCAAAATTGGTAATTGATAAAGTAGTTTGATTTTAATAGCGTTCTTCATCTGCTGATGAGCGCTGGGGGTTGCATCCAGCTTTCTGTAACATGTTCACCTAATGTGTTTTTACTTCTTCAAAGAAATTGCCATAAACATAAGAAAGAACTGCTATTCGCTTTCTCGGAGCAGAAAACTCGTGAAGTTCATCAACAAAATATTATGTGTCGAAATGAACATGATAGTAATAATACAAGAAACAATGTGATCACTGTGGCCTTGGCTATTTAAGTAATAGGTTATCCAAAGAAATTGGGGTTGGTAAATTATTCATTTTCTTTCATTTTTGGAGTAGAATCTCAAAACCAAGTAGAAGAAGAACCTGTAAAGAACACCCCAAGCTAGCAGGATTAAGATGTCATACCATAGACTTTCCATTGTAATATCCATTGTGGACAAGACATCTTCCCCTAATAAGCAGTTAAGCGGAAGACTGGCGTTGTGGTGTTTGCTGGGCTTAACATCTCCTAAAGGTCCGGGGGATAAATCTGCTTTGTTTCCTGAGTAGCAGCCGCGATTGTTCTTGAATTCATTTATCAACAACCCCTCAAATGGGTATTTGATTGCAGAAATATAATGGAGCCACTTCCAGTATGCGGGTATCTGAGTTCGCTTGAGGAAGAAACCGCAGGTCAAAAAGAAGAGTGCTGTTGTGGCAATGACTACTGCATATCCTGTGATGTAACTAGGCACAAGTGCGCTAACAAGCATCACATATGCATTGGTAGTAATGAGGGAGGCAAATAGAATCATCCAAAAATTGAAGAGATTGCTTTTCAAGTGGAGCATTAATTTGGTTATGACAGCAAATGTGAGGCCTTGAACAGCAAAAAATGGGAGGTAAACAATGAGGGAAGATATTACATATGAAGAAGCACGGTAAGCATTGTGGGAAGTTTCCCTTATGAATATGAACCTTTCCATGATAAAAGATGGGACTGCATCATTGGAAGAAAAGAAAACAAGGCACACTGCAAAGATGTAGAAATTGAGGAGCCTATTGATGTCTTTAAAAGTAGTATCACCCAGATTTTTGAAAATGGTGGATAAGACAAGTGCCATGACAGTCAGCACAATCTCACGGGAGGCGAAGAGTTCTGGAGTGCGAATTACATTGAGTACCGTTCGCCATGAGAGCACTGCAACCTCACGCAACCACGGATTTGCATACTTAGGCCCAAGGTCCGGCTCATCAAGCACTTCCTCAATCTCAAACTCTTCGTATGAAGGGGCATATGAAGTTGCAGAGTAGTCCATAGACTGACTAACCACTGTATTAGTTTTTTGGATATAATAAGGATCCTGATAAGATGCAGAATGTTGGTTGGAAACAAAACTTCTTGGTCCTGACAAGGGTGTTTTCCCAGGTGTCCATCCTGGAGTTCTTGCCGGAGTCCATGATGGTGGGCGACGTGGGGTTCCTACTACACCATTGTAAAGCCAGACAGAGAAATCTTTGGCTGAGAAATCTTGGTAGAACTGTGAAGCTAAACGTGGATAAACACCACTGGTCACAATGTTTCTTGATGTTTGAACACTTCTCCTTTCAAGGGAGTTATCAAAATTTTCGTCATCATCATTTTCATCATCATCAAGGCCAAACTGTGCAGAATCAGGTTGTGGGGTACCAGCAGTAAATCCTTGGCTGCGCAGGCTAATCATGTGTTTAGATGCTGGGGTGTTCCTTCTATAAGGTGTTCTTGGAGGTTTAGGAACAGGGGTCATGGCTGCTGGGTCAGGTTTATGGCCATCATGTTGGTATTGGACAAGAGGGTCAAGTCCAACCGTCGCTTGATCGTATTCAGTTATAACATCTAGGAGATACTCAATATTGTTTTCTCCATCAGGTACAGGCCTTCCAAATCCGGAAAGGTGAGTGTGAAGTGCATCTGGCCTCCCCATGTATATCAATCTTCCCCTATAAATAGCAAAACAAATATGGTCAAGATATATTTTTTCGTTTTTAAGTAAACTGAATGAACCTACAATGTGCATTTCATTTACTCTTTATTGATGTTTTTTGTCATTAACTATTTATATCCCTATCGTGCAACTTTAAGTAAATCCTTGGACTCAATTGTGGACTATACAATATGCAAAGACTTCTTTATAGTATTAAGGCATCAAGTTGTGGTCCAGTTGACTTATAATCTTAACAGTGAGCAAGAGTCCCAGAATGGTTTCTTTTCTATGTTTCTTTCTAGCATACAGTTTTTAACATTTTATCATGATTCATGTCATAAATGTGTTCAATATACTATATTTTTTGGGTTCCCTTGTCCGTTTCAGATGGTCTTTAAGAGGAGGATTTATATATCTCCTCATTTCAGGTTCTACAGAAAGTCAGATAAACATTATATCAGGGCTTATCAGCAAGCTATAAGAATATAAGTTTTGAAATTTTCACCTTGCGAGTACGGTGATCTTGTCGAGAAGCATCTGAATTCTAAATGAAGGCTGATGTATGGTCATGAGTACAATGCTACCACCCTGAGCTATGTCTTTAATCTTTTCCACTACACTGTAAGCACTTGTAGAATCAAGTCCAGAGGTAGGTTCGTCCAGAAACAGAAGTGATGGCTTATGAATGATCTCTATGCCGATAGATACCCTTCGTCTTTCCCCTCCAGACACTCCTCTCCTTCCCTCATCACCAATATAGGTATGTGTAGCACTCTGAACATGGACAATCATCAAGTTGATTAATCTATCGTTTTATGGGTGTAGGGAAGTGAGAGAGACAAAGTCTTATTTTACCTGTAAGCCCAGTTTATTGAGAAGCTCGTGAACCCTCTTCTTTTTTTCGTCCCTGGAAATAGAAGGAGGAAGCCTAACTTCAGCTGCAAACATAAATGTTTCAAAAACTGTCAACATAGGGAAAAGCTGGTCATCTTGCATCACATAGGATGACACCATTTTCATGTAGCTTGTAGTTACCTGCATAATTAGAGCATACCATGAGAGAGAATTCTTAAATTTGAAAGATATTTGTTTTAATTTCCTGAAGAAAAGTAACAAAACAAAGTGAAACAAGAGGAGATAATTTTACCGGCTTTCCATCAATTCTAACTGATCCTTGTAGACTCCCTTTAGCAATTCGTCCGGCCAAGGCATCAAGAAAGGTAGATTTTCCAGCACCACTAGGCCCCATGATTGCCATGATTTCACCTTTAATTGCCTGGCCAGAGATATCATGAAGCAGATATGTTTCTTTGTTGATCCAAACTCCATCCTTTTTCTGCTTCTTAATGATACTGTATGAGAGGTTAGTGAATTCAAGGCCGTAGCCAGGAATGGACTTCTGGGTCCTGAGTTGGTTCACATATGTTGTGGTTCCTCCTGGCTTGTGAGAGTCCATTAGACTCTCTAGACTTTTATTTGTGCCATCCCTCTCGAGCCTTGCCATTGCGTAGTAGAGCAATCACTTCTTATGGCACTTTGTTTGATTGCTGATGTTAAGGGACTTTAAAGCGCTAAAGTTGAGTTGTGAGAGGTATAAAAAGAGAGGCAGGTGATTAAATATGGACAAAAAGGTAATGGTCAAAATGAACCAAATCATGGCGGCAACTTTGGTGGAGTCCTTTTCTGTTTCCCTTTGGGTTTGTCGTTAAATTTTCTTTGATTTTACCGAAGAATGACGTAGTTTTGTTTCACTCAGCACCAGAGACAAAATTAACTACCTATAATTGTTGTTTCTCTTCAACTTCAACTCTAACATAGATAGCTGGCATGGCAGCTAGCAATCATGATTGTCCGCTTCTGCATGTACTTCACACCAAACTCGAAATTAGTTACTTAGAATTTCAAGGTTGGCTCAAAATTTAATTCACAAAAACCTTCTCTCCCCGCTCATATTATGTCACCTTTGAATTATTTGTTAGCCGACGATAAACTTGTACCCTCAAAGACACGTGTTAAGGAATTAATTATAGAATTCTTAAATGTTAATGTATTATGTTTTTCAATACTCTCTCTATTCCGGATCAACAGAGTCATTTATTCATTTCAGACGTATTAAAAAGAATGTATAAATGTAAAAAAGAGAAAAATGGTTTTAAGTGTTATCGTTAAGTATTGATGCATTCTCCACTATCATACATGCAAAGTGAACTATATTGAATTCAGAGTGATGAAAGTAATACTACCTCCGTCTCTTATTATAAAACCCTTTTAGAAAAAAAAATTGTCCCTTTTTATAAGACCCTTTTGATATTTTCAAGTGTATTAATTATTTCTTTACAAAATTACCCCTATTCACTCTACATATTTTTCAACATAAGCAATAAATTCTTCTTTCCTTTGATAAAAGAAGAGCAATAAGTTTACGTTGGGAAAAAAATGGAATGGTTATTCACGTGTCATTTTTATTTGTGCCATGGCCTTTCCAAGTCTACATTCAATCCAGAGGTACATTCACGCTTCCTTTTCAATTATGGGTACATTGATAAATTAATTTGGTGCATTGTTCAAGTAGTAGTGGTGGATAATTAATATAGGAAAATAATGAATTGTGATTTCAATTATTAGAAGGGCAAACATGGAAAGAAATGTCATTTGTCAACAAATTTAAGACAATAATCAACTTTCTTAAAACCCGTGTTTTTTTTAAAAGGGTCATATAATAAGGAATAGAGGAAGTAGTAAATAAAATTGGGTTGAGATATAAAATAAGCTTCATTTATTGAAGTACTTATAAGTGAAGTTTGGTTGAAATATTCGATAAATAAGACTACAATAGTAAAAAAGAAAAAAAGTAATGGTTCATAACTCTCCATTTTCGAATAAGTATTGCTCTTGGAAATGAAGTTCTAAAATAAGTTTCGTTTTATTTTTTCAATGCAACATTAATTAATGTTGCTTGCTTTTTATAATATTATTTTTAAATCAATTATAATTTATACTCATACCGTCTTATATTATAAGCAAAAAAAAAAAAACACTTATTAAGGAAACTAAAATATAGTAGTTTGTAACATAGTTGCTTGTGTTATCCTTGAAATAAGTTTTATAGGAATATGTAAAAACAATTTTCATTGGTTGTTGATTATAGAGAAAATGAAAGGGGGAGCAAATTGAATGCAATTTGCATTTAATTTTCTTTTGGAAAAGATGATTTTTTGAAATAACATAATTAAATATGATAAAAGTTGGTTTTTTTGCGTATAATTTGGGACAAAGAATATGAGTTTTATTTTGCTTAAAATTTGGGACGGAGGGAGTACATAAATAGAAGATAAACAGATAACAAGTTGCGTCAATAATATTTTTTTGAAGGCAAAATCAATTCTCTTAAAATACAACGTCTATAGACGTAGGTGACTCCACATTGATATGCATGACACTTTAAACTCTTTGTAAAAGGTCAATAGTCTATGGTGTTAAGAAGCCAAAAGTGTCAAACGTAAATGGTATGAAAGAATGTTGATTGTCAAAAACACTTTCTCATGTTTGACCACTTTGCTTGTAGCGACTTTGAGAGATGCTTGTCCCACAAGTGGGAAGACCCACTGACTCAGTCAAGTCCACACGTGCATGTTTCCCTCCTATCCACCCGTTCATTAGAACATCTGTTGGCATAAGTTTTGATCTTCTTTCTTATGGTCAGTTAAGAAGTTCACATGCGCCTCCTTCTTCACAAATATTTCCACCCGCCTAAATATATCAAAAAGAACATCCCTATCAAAGCCATGTTTGTATTTGAAGTCAGAAAGCTCCTTATAATGGACAGTGTGCTTCCCAAAGGTATTTAGACATGCCTTACGGCAAAGAGGACACACATCATCAATAGGAAATAATGGAATCATAAGGCAATATGTGAGGATAATATGATACTATATTAATGACATATCCTGGTCTAATTCATCAATAAGGATAGCTAGAAGAAAATTTTGAATCTGAGGTGCTGCAAACACCAAAAAATCTGCTTTCTATCTTGAGCATGGCCTAACTCATTAATTAATTATTTAATTTATATTTCATCCCAAATTAATATTGCTTACACAATTTTTAAGTTATTATATCTCAATAATATGCATTTTGACGATTATTAATAGTCAATAGATAATGGAAATAGTTTTGTAGAATTGCTAGACTTATTCATTCATTTATTATTATTTTTAATTGTCAATTTTACATTTTTCTCTGCCTCAAAATAATTGTAAGTTTAAAATATCAATGTAACATTTATTATTATTTTTCGCTAATATATCCTTATTTATTGAAGTTCACTCCACCTAATTTTTTTATATATGATATTAAATTAACAATTGAAATCAAGTTAACTAATCATTTCATGAACTTGACACAACTCTAAATGCGAGAATTAATGGAAGTAGAACGAAAGAAGTACACTGATTGTTATTTAAGGTTTCACAATGAGTGTTATTTAAGGTTTTGACACACTGATTAAGAAATGGAATAAAATAAGGCTTAAATATGCAAAACGTCCCTGTAATTTCGCGTGTTTTTGCAAATCATCCCTGTATCTTTTTTTGTTTCAAAAACATCCTTGTAAGTTGCTAACCGTTTGCAATTCGTCCCTCCCGTTAACTCCCGTTACAAAAACGCTGACGGAGACACACATGGCGAAGTGTGAGTTGGCAAAAGCTTGCTTATGTGTCAAGAGAGATGATGAGTGGCTAGAAAGGAGGGACCAAAACCAAAAACGTAAAATTGCAGAGGGATGAAATTAAAAAAAACGTAAATTTTCTTCAACAAATCCCATTCCAATTCCAATGTTCAAACTGTTTCTCTTCCACAATGCTTTTGGCCTATCAACAACACCACTCTACCAATTTTCTATCAGATTCTTCAACACTGCCCCTTCACAACCATTCGTTGTTTCCTACCTCATCCAC
>Ga0228711_1007416_pt1 | contig 15903 bp, 14 predicted proteins | sample MedpolnodulmetaG_2_FD_177996 | JGI IMG/M metagenome (GOLD analysis project Ga0228711, IMG submission 177996) | Root nodule microbial communities from Medicago polymorpha collected in Santa Monica, California, United States - brown nodules | ecosystem: Host-associated > Plants > Roots > Nodule...
AAAACCAAAAAAAAAAAAAAAAAACCCCTCCTATTATCTCACTTACCCACCAATCCACCATTGTCATGACCAAATTATTCACAAACAACACTCATAAATATATGATATAAATTCATAACCAACAAACTCTTCGAACCACAAACCACACTTTTTACATGTAGTTGTTACAACAATTGCACGTTTACTTTCCTCTTTTAACAATACATTTATTTATTTTGGGTTATTTTCTTCTCTCTTCATGTATCGTCATTATCTCTTCTTTATATTAGAGTTGTTGTTAATCACATAGCTACCCAGCCTCTACAATTATTATAATCCAACAAGTTTTACCATTTTTTTTTATAATTCTACAAATTATCCCATAAATAGAAAAATCATTTGTTGTACAATTTAGTTGTGTGTATTTTTTTTCATTAAAGTCATATGTTCAATAAAGTTACAATGTACTAAAAGACTATTATGATTTGTGATTTATTATATGATAAAGATAGTATATTCAGAATATTTAGACTTGCCACGTAAATTAAAAATATTAATTGATGTGACAATTCTAAATGTTATGATTGGTTGTGCGTGTAAGATGTTTTGGATCGTCAACCTATCACCATTAAATACCGTAATTATTCATGAACACACTTTTTTTACACCTCAAATATACACCCCCCATGTGGCACTATTCATTAGGGTTATTTTGGTCATTTCACCTCATCAACCAACTCTCTTTCATCCTCTTCTCTCGGAGAACACGATATCCTTCCCAATACCCTCACCATCACCGTGACCTCCAGTCACCACCACCCTTAAACCCTTCCCAGAAATTGACGACGTCGCCACCCTCACGCTCAAAACCCGACCCGAATTCAAAACCAACCCGGATCCAACACTCTCACCACTCTTCAACAACCTCGACCCAAAACGGCGGCGATAACCCATCAATGAAATCGAAACCGTCATTGTCGTTTATCAGCGTGATTTCAAGGCTTTTTGGTTTTTGACGCCGTCGCCGTAGCCGAATTCTAATTTGGTTGTGGTGAATTGAGAGAGAGAGAGAGAGAGAGAGAGAGGGGGAGAAGAGAGAGAAGGAGAATGAGAGGTTGAAAGATGGGAGTCGATTTTTTTTGGGTCAGATTTCTTCATCCCAGCATTGTTGTGGTTGTTGGATTTCCTCATCTTATCATCTCTTTCTCTATTAGAATTGGAATCACTATTTTTCGTTTATTGTTAAAAGCAGGATCACAATTTTTTTTAGAAAGCCACTGAAAGAGGAACATGAAAATCATTGTTGGAGAGAAGAATCAAAATTCCAGCTACCATGGAGAAATTAACAATTGGATTTTAGTAATATTGATTTCTGTTCTTAAAAGTATTAATTTTGTAGAAAAGCATAACACCCAAAAATGGTGGCAGAGAAACAGAAAAAATGGATCAGGTTTTGTTGAAAGTGGTAAAGATTGATTCAATTTATTTGTATTTTAGGTTGATTGAAATGATCATCATTCTTGTTCTGAAAAAAAAAAAAAACTCAAGAGAGCAACAAGTGAAGAAGAAAACCAACGAGAATGAAGAAATTGAACCGTAGATGTTGTTCTCTCTATCATTATGATCTTTTCAGCACTAAACCGTTTGATTAATCCAGCGGCACACAATTTCACAGATGGGAGAGAGAAAATTGAGTTTGTATTATTTTAAAGTAAATTATACCACCTAAGGGGTGTACAAGGGAGGTATTGCCACATAAGGTGGTATACCTACCGGTACTCTAAACTCTATTCATATTTCCTCATAAGATATAAAATATTAAAATATTGCATATTTTTAATTACGAAGTTTTCTTATACACGACAATATTGATCCAAACGAGCTCTACAAATTTCCTACTTTCTACCATTTAAAAAGTTATGTTTTTATCTTATTTTCATTTTACTATTCTACCTCTCTTCTACTTCATTTATTTTTCATTTGAGAGTGCGAGAGACATTATCTAAGTAGTTTATTTAACTTTTTTCTTAATTTTATACCATTTTTATTTTCCGTATTCAAATAATGTAAAAAAAGTATTAAAGCAATTAACTTATATTCTTGCTTAAAAAACTTATATTCTAAATTGAAAGAAAAATCAATATAACAAATATTTATATCAATATATTCTATAATGTTTCCTTAAACTACAATAATTATCAATAATAAGTCGATAAAACTTAATCGTGCATCGCACGGATTGGCGTCTAGTTTTTTAATAATTGTTATAACTACTCTTTCCGTTTCAAATTATATGTTATTTTGTCAATTTTACACAAATAAAAAATGTAATTAATTTCGTATGGCGGACAATTTGTTGTTTAGAGGAAAGAGCGGAAAGAAGGTGTCTCAATTGATTTGGCTCACAATGGTTTTGTATATTTAGTTAGAACATATCGTGATTTTTAATAGGAATGTGGTGAATAATATGATGATAGATCAAATTAAATATTTGTCTTGGTCTTTGCTTATTTATTTGTAACGAGGGTAGAAATAAAAACTTTGTTTTTTCTGAGTATGCCATTGTTTTCTGCAGACTTGGCTGCAACACATTTTGCAGATTCGTTTTCGAAATGGTGTGCAGTTTGTATCCATTTTCTTGATAACTAAGCACATCTTGTGTTTAGCTCTACGTTTAATAGAATTTTCTTGTATCGAAAAACAAATAAAAATTTAAGAGGTGAAAAGAAATACATAGATCTTCATTATTTATCAAACATGTTTATGCATCCAATATGCAATACAACCATAAATATACAAGTTCAAGGACAATAACGAGGTTGTCGTCCGGCCCCTCCAAAGAAGAATACAGGATCTTTTCCATATGGAGCAACATTTAGGGCACTGTAACACTCAGGCTCTCCAGCGTGTGTGGTTACTAATTGTGGGTACTTAAGAGCTTGTGAGTAATCTTTAATTCTCACAGCGCCCATATAGCATGCGTGGTTATATTTATTATATGCTTCTTCTCCACTCCCCATTTGTGTTCCTGTGTGAGGAGGTTTTGTTTTAACTGCATAACTAAACACTTGTCCACCCCATTGAACCGTTGTTGCACTGTGTTTCAAATTACCAAATAACTCAGCTGGCCAATAACCAACTGGTATATTATTCTTAATTCTAAGCCACCAGTTTTGGTTATTATCCTAAATCAAACAAACATATTAAGAGAAATTAAAATTACAATTATTATGTATAATATTAGTGAGAGCATATTTGTGTCATATTATTACCTGGAATATTCCAACGTTTATTTCATATTGTTGTCCAAAAGGGATTGAAATAGGTGCTAAGATAGCACCAAGAGCTACATCCTTATTTGTATGCACAAAACCTTTACAAGTAAGATCAAAGCAACCTGTTGACTTGTATGTATCTTTCTGCACCACAATCAAGAAATCAAAAATCAATGTTATTTCTCTTAGAGTTTGTGGTTATAAAAAAATCTATAAGATTTGAAACAACCGATAAGATAAGAAGGAAAAATCTTTCAATAAACAATAACTTACAGTCCAATAGACGAAAAAACGGGTCTTGTGGTCACCATATAACTTTGGATTCACCTAAACCATATACCACATGTAGAGCATTATTAACCATGTGTACTCATATTTATAGCATCATGCATGCATTAGTAAAGATAATAGTTAATTAGTGTATTTAGTTTTTTGGTTTCATGTAAAAAAACAACACTTTACTAATATACCGGTCATCTCCTCATAATATCAAAGAATTAATTTAAGGATATTTTTTTGAATAATAACATTAAATATGTATAAGTTAGTAATTTGAGTTCTGAGGGAGTATATAACTTGGAATTAAGTAGGAAAAATTAGGTGTGTCTGGTTAACTAGACTTTGAAGTAGATCACTAACCGTCCATCCTGCTTCAACACTTTCAAAATTATCTCCATTGGTAGCCTTAAGCCACATTTGAGCAGTAGTGAAATCTTCTGGTTTTTCAACCTTTGGATTCCATACGTTAATATTCGCTTGGGCGCCTATAAAATTGAATGCGTATGCCATAAGTATTGCATCCTGCACGACCACACCACCATATTCAATTGTATACAAAAAATAGTAATCATATATACATTCTTGCATGATAACACCACCATATTCATATGCATGATTCTTCACAAAAAAAAAATAAAATTATATGCATGATGAATACAAACAACTAATATAAGTTATAACATGTACCGCGCGATTTTTCAAATTAACAAAACCATCGAGGTTGTGGAAATTAAGGTTTGTGTTGTATGTTGAATTCGCAAATAGTTCCAAAGGTTTTTGTCCGAAGCGGTCAAGTGAAACAGCTCTCAACAAGTCCTCTTTTCGAATTCTTCTTATAGGAACAGTTTCTTCTGGACAACTTCCACTTTTCGTCCATGTTTGAAACACATCAGAGCTTGAGTTTGAAGTAACTCCCGTGCTTGAACTTTGGGATTCAAGAAGAAAATCGGGTACCCTCTACATAATTTGTTAGTTAAAAATGGATGATTATAATAATAATTTATACTATATATAAAGAAAATAGGTTGTTTTGGGCTGACTTTTTATGTTTCCAATCATACCCTTAAATAAATTTGACCATAAAAATTCTACTTTCTTGGTGTCATTCAAAAAGATAAGAATCTATATCTATAATTGTAATCAAAATCAAAATAAATTTATTCAAAATTTAGAACATATCAAATTGAGACATTTTATTCAATTAGATTGGATTTCTAGTGAAAAGTTGAATATAATAATGATATGGAAATTAAACTTACACCCCACAAAAATAGAGTTTTTACTTATAATTCAAAATAGGAGATTTGTCGTTCAAGTTATTTTAATGCTTGATTTATAAACTCTAAGCAAACGTTTATTTATTTTATTTTATCCCTAAAATAAATAAATAAACAACAACACATCCTAACAGTAGTAAAATAGAACCTACTCGATAGTAATTAATAACGCACCTGAATACTGTGATTCTTTAAGGCGGGATGGTCTAAACTAGGTTGATTATAGATGCTAACACAATCAATAATGTCTCCATCTTCGCTCTGCAGTTAAAGTACAATCTTAGATTTTTTATTCATATTCAAGCACATTAATTCTAAATCCAACAAAGTTCTATAGATTTTTAAGGATTAAGTATGTTTTTAACCTCTCTATAAGTATCAATTTTCACTTTTCGTTCCTTTAAAAAATTTCTTCAAAGTTTTCAATTTTAGTTTTTTCTTTTTTATAAAATTTTACGTTTCGTATTCCAAATGATTTTTTGTAACATATATTTGATAATACCTTAAAATATCATTAATTTAATAATTTAACTGTTTAATACTTAGTCTTTATATTAATTTATGTATACTTTCAAATAAAAAATTAACTTGTTCAATTTAAGATTAAATAGGTAAATTATTAAACTAATGATATTTTATGGTCTTATAAATGATATATCACAAAAAAGAAATGATAAATCATAAAAAAGTCGTTTGTCACAAAAACATAAATTTTTGTAATGTAAGGACTAAAATTGAAAACAGAAAATTTATTACCAAAATTTGAAGGAAATTTTTAGAGACTAAAATTAAAAGTTGATATATTTAGAGGGATTAAAAACATATTTAACTTAATTTTTAAATGTTTTAATCAATAAAAAAACTGGATAAAAACCGGAAATTATCTATATTTCCAAAACAAAAAAAGCCACTTTTCTTGTTTACTGTTTTAGATAAAGTTATTATGTAAAGATATTTTCATCGGTTTTATATTTTTTTAATATTTTCACCGAATATATAAACTCATTGAAATAATAATGTATACATATGCAATGAATAAGATTTTCACGTACGCTTGTTAAATTTTCTCTTTTTGATATACGAAATGATATATAATCCTTGAAACGTATATACATAAATGGAGGGGTCGGTGTTTAACTCCGTTACAACATCTGACCTAACAATTTCGATTTTTTTTTGTCGGTTTTGCTGGTCCTTGTAGACTGACATATGTTATTTTAAATTAGTTATTTGAGAGACTCGAACTCTTGTTTATAAGATTTTATTCAAAAAAAATCTTGTTTATAAGATTTAATATAATTCTTTTAAAAAAAGATTTAATATTAATTAATTTATTAACTTTCTCATTAATAGGAATTACGTACAAATACTCTACTTACAATCATTCATAGTATAAAGTTATGGTTGGGATTTAAATAAAAAATAAGTTATAGTTTTGTTTGAAAGAGAAAAACAAAGTTATAGTTAGGATATCGGAGATTTATGGAATTGCATACCCTGATGGATTTCACTGCAGGCTTGTTTAAGAGCTTCAATTTGCCTTCGATTTCTCTTTCTAAAGGTGAATATGTTCTTGCTTCAACTTTCAATTCTAGTATGGTGCACAAGTTAAAGAACACACAGAGCAACAATATTGCAACTTTGTATTTCCCCATTCCACCTTGTTGATTTTTTCTCTTCTTTTCTCCTTCAATTGGCTTGTTGACATTCAACATAAATAGCACAAATATTTATACAAAATGTTTCCGCGGAAAAAGGACTATATTGATGGGTGTTATTAATATCATTTATTTTCTTTGGATATTGACAAAATGTGTTATTATGTCTTTATATATTGTGCCAAAAAAAGTTTATTTATTGTGAAATGGTTTTGAGATCACTCTCGATTTCCTTTTTTTGAGCAAAAGTTGTACTCCCTCGTCCCAAATTATATACTAACTTAACATAAAGAACTAAAACTGTTTGGAGGATAATTTTGTAGCAACTAAAAAGTTAAAATAATTTTTTTTGAGGAGGTAAAATAAAATTTGAAAATTCTGTAGAGATAAGAAACATATTTAATTCTTTTGGTTATATTTGAAACAGTTAATTTTGCAATTTTTATTGTTTATATTTGAGCCAGAAAAGAAAATATATTACTTTTTTTCTCCTCATTTTGAAATGAAAATTGTTTCACCCTTCTTCACTTTCTACTACTTCATTAACTATGCATTCAAGAATTCCTAAAAAAAAAACTATGCATTCAAGAATGAATATCACATTATTCAAAAAAAAGAAAGAATGGATATCACTAAAATTCATAAAAGACTTTCTCGCGTAAAAAGGGGACAATATTAATTGGTTTTATGAATGTCTTTGACTTTGTAGAAGAAATAAAATCTTTGACTTATTTTGACTATGACTGGTTTTTTTTTTTTACTCAAAAGTGATATTCATTCATTAAAAATAGCAGAACATTGAGAAAAATATATATATACTCCCACCTTTGTCCCTTATTATAAGTCTCTTCAACTAATTTTGAACATATTGAGAAAAGTTGATAGTGTAGTTTACATGTCTAGTTTGTGTGTGAATTTTACTAAATTGTCATTTATTTGTATGTGTATTTAGTTTGATTTTTCATATTCCAATGCAAGTTAGTAATATTAATTAGTAGTATCTTTAGGAAAAATAATAATAAATGCATCTAGTAAAAGAATAAACCCACAGACAAATTAACAACATACAAGTTTATAATTTTGTGATTTGTTTTTTATCGATTTTTTTAGATGAGTAGATGATGTTCGAGATCAAGGCAGAGAAGTCACCAAAACTCAAAGAGCACTTGCACAAAGATTTATATTTACCTATCTCAAAAAATCAGCGGGTCAAAAATCTATCTTCATACCACTAGATGAAGATATTGGGAGCAATAACAACGAATGCTCCCCTATAACAAAGTGAAATAAAGTGTTACTAAAACTAAAACGCTTGTACAACATTGGAGAAAATTTTGTATACAAACTACATGCAGACCGACAATAATCACATCCCAATAGGAGAAGGCTTCAATTGACGTCAGTCTCAGACCAAGGCAAACATCCTATATTGGTCAATCATATTGTCTTTAATACTATAGACACAAAGTTTCTCCAATGGCCAGACACGAACTTTGTGAAGATTGTAGATTTTTCTAATTCTCACTTCTACTTTATGATGTTTTTGTGGACAATCAACAATGAACCTTCATGCCTATACTCTTGAGTTGTGTTCCTGTTAAAAATATTATTTAATTTATTTTTCCAAAACAAGTGCTCAAGAGTAACAATCGAAAGTAAAAAGATAAAATAGTGATGAACACAAAATTTTAATTATATTGGTTCACTATCAAGGAGCTAAGTTACTCAAGTTCCCTCCTGATAGAAAGATTTTGCCTTAACTCCGTTAAGGACTTAATCCACTGTAGCCAAATTGATTACAATCACTAGAGTATCTAATGTCCCACTACTCTTGATTTGCGACATAAAGACTATACATGCCTACGTTTGTTATAAGTTTACTTAATTTTATTCTCGGGTATAAAATGTTCTTGGGAATAGAAAATTTTTCCCAAAGAAAATGATGGGAATAAAGTTCCCATGGAATATTATAATGTTAACCAAACATATTTTATTATTGTTTACGATAATTGTTTGGTTATCATAATAATGAATTTTGTTAACATAATAATGAATATTGATTATTGTTTACCATAAAATATAACAAAATTTAGTTTAATTTTTATAAACAATGAAATGATATTTCCTAAAATATAAAATTCGACAAATAACTCTTTATTTTATAAAATTAATCGTTAATGTATTATTTAAGGAACAAGCATACCAATATACTTCAATTTACGAGTGTACAATACAATCTCCAGTAAACTAACTAATAACATTTTCCTGCAGCTTTATAATATTATTTAACTAGAGATTTACCTGCGGATTTATCTGCAAGATACTATATTTCACAAGAATTTACCCAAGATCTTTACCAGAAAACTATAAGGTTTCTTGGGGAGTTACCTACGGCTTGTATGTTTCCTGCGGAATTATCTTAGATATTTATAGGGATTTACCTGCAAATTTTGTTGATGCAACATTACCTACGGATCCAAAAATCCTCACAAAAGAAAAGAGTTACCCACAAGGTTTTATCTAGACACCTAAATTCTTAAAAAAAATCCGCAGGAAATCTGCAAGTTTCTAGTAGTGAAGGAAAAGATGAAGTGAAATTGTAAGATGGAGAAACATAAATATATGTATCTTTATTAATCATCAAACACATTTTAGCGTCCAATATACAAATCAACCACATCCACACTACATATATATGGGTTCAAGGACAATGAGGAGGCTTTCGTCCAGCACCTCCAAAATAGAAAACAGGGTCTTTTCCATATGGAGCATCATTGAAGGCACTGTAACAATATGGTTCTATAGCATGTGTGCTTACAAATGATGGGTACTTAAGTGCTTGCGAATTATCTTTGATTCTCACACCACCCATGTAACATGCAACCCCAAATTTATTATATGCTTCTTCTCCACTACCCATTTGTGTTCCAGTGTGAGGAGTTTTTTTGACCTCATAACTAAACACTTGTCCACCCCATTGAACCAATGATGCAGAACTTTGTAGGTTACTCACTAACTCTTTTGGCCAATAACCTACAGGAATGTTATTCTTCACTTTAAGCCACCAGTTTCCAGAATTATCCTAAATGATATCCATAAATTAACAAAAATCAAATTGACATATACTAGTATTTTGAACATCAGTGAAACAACAAACTCTTATTTGTAGAAATTAATGTAACCATAGGTAACATACATAAATCTGATAAGTAGGTACTTGTTAATACAATATTTTGATTTTTGAGGAAATATTTTGATATGTTATGCAGCACAATAACTTTTTTATAGGGTACATATTTTACAAAATGGATTGTTGGAGTATAGACCATCTGTATACGAATTTAAGTTCATAAGAAATTATTTTATATGTCATTGATGAGCATTGAGATTAATTTCTTGAGTGCTTTTATCAAAACAATGTTAATCTTGATACTTCTTAAGGACATATCAAACAATTCCAGATTTACTAAAAGTTTATAGAGAAGATCTATAAACTTTCGATTCAAGAGTCAATTTAATAAAATATGTATTCTATAAAAAATTAGAGCTGTTTAATACAACTCAAGTATTTTAGTAGCGTAATTTGATCTTTTCTTATATATAAATAAATGATTGGCAAATTTTCACCCGCCTATTTTTTAGAAGGACTAAGTTAACACCCTTCATATTTTTAATTTGGAATAAATACCTAACTCTTTCATTTAAAAACTACATTTTCCTTGATCAAATGTAACTATCAAATGTTGAGTGATTAAGATTGTCAATTGAAATATGTGAATAAGAACACACATGCATGTTATCATTACCCGAAATATTCCAACGTTGATTTCATATTGTTGGTGAAAAGGGACTGAAACAGGTCCTAGGGTAGCACCAAGCGCTATATTCTTGTTTGTTTGCACAAAACCCTTGCAAGTAAGATCAAAGCATCCTGTTGACTTGTATGTATCTTTCTGCATCATAATCAAGAACCAAAAAATCAATGCTTATGTCTCTTTAGACTTGCGGAAATAAAAAAAATATGCTACCAAGTGCCCCTAAGATATTTGTTAAGAAAGCAAATATAGCATAAATGTATTTTTCGATACAACATTGGTTAGCAAACAGTGTTAGAAGGATTATAGGAAATGGCAAAAGCATTCTCTTTTGGGAAGATATATGGCTGGGCGAGCAAGCTATCTGTCACGAGTTCACTACACAATAGGAATTATAGCTTATGATAAATGTATACACGTAGACCAGAAAATTATGGCATAGCATGTTAATAGTTCTGATGCAGAAACTCCAAGACGTGCATTTAGAAGCAGAGAAGGAAGTTCGTTTTGAATGAAAGCAGAATAATAGTATTAACAGTTTTTCGGTCAAAGGCTGTTATCAGGAGCAGATAAATTCTCAAACTTGCAATGGTTATGACGATGAATTCATCTCGGCGAAGCAGAGGATATGGAAAACTGCAGTACCATCTAAAATAATAATGTTCCGATGAAGATTACTTCAAGACATATTATCAACTCGGCTGAAATTACGGAAAATAATTCAAGATATGCACCAACAATGTTGTGTATTGTGTTTTAGAGAAATCGTAACTGCCAATCATTTATTGCAAGCTGCTCAGTACTTGGATGGGAACACAACGGAGTAGGGAGACAAATTGATTGATAATTTTCTACTTTTTATTGAGGTACATAAAGGGAAGAATGTTAGGAAAGTGTCTCATCTAATTTGACTAACTCCGGTGTGGTACATTTGGTTGGAACGCAATGACATTATAATGAGAAAGTAGTGAATGTCACTCAAATGGTTGATAGAATTAAGTTGATGTCATGGTCTTGATTCCTCAATAGAGAAAATAAAAAGTAGGAATATTGTTTACTCTAATTGGTGGATTAATCCACTTTCTTGTTTTCTATGTATTTAATCTGACTTATTGTATTGGGTTTAAGTACCCCTTAAGTTAAGAATTCACATTGCTCATAAAAAAAATTACAAGTTTGAAAATACCAAACAAAAAGGACAAATCTTTCAATAAATGAGAACTTACGGTCCAATAGACGAAGAAACGGGTATTATGGTCACCATACAACTTTGGATTAACCTGAACCATAACATATATAGAGCATAAGAATATGAACTCCAATAGATGAACAAACATAGCATTAATCATGTATATAACTAAGAAAAAAACTAGAAAAACGAAGTGTCTAACTAACCGTCCAGCCTGCTTCGATACTTTCGAAATTATCAGGACCATTGGCAGCCTTAAGCCATATTTGAGCAGTAGTAAAATCTTCTAGTTTTTCAACTTTTGGATTCCATACATTAATATTCGCTTGTGCCCCTATAAACTGAAATGCATATGCCACAAGAAGTGCATCCTGCACGATCACAACCCCATATATCCATTTATATATAATACAATATTAATCTCACTCTCACACACACACAAATACACAGATGTATACAACTAATATTGCTTATGATATGTACCGAGCGATTTTTCAGATCAACTACACCATCATTGGCGTTGAGGTTGGAGAAATTATGGTTTGTGGGGTTTATTGAATTCACAAATACTTCAGGAGGTTTTTGTCCGAAGCGATCAAGTGAAACAGCTCTCAACAAGTCCTCTTTCCGAATTCTTCGAATAGGGACAGTTTCTTCTGGACAACTTCCACTTTTCTGCCATGTCTGATACACATCAGAGCTGACGTTGAAACTATCTCCTGTCCTTGAGATTTGTGATTCAAGAAGGAAATTGGGCACCCTCTGCACATAAAATAATTAACATTGAATCCATATAATAGTTTAATTTTAACTACGCACACGTAAGATTAACCATTTTTCGAGAGGTCCATATTATATGCACATGTAACATTAACATGGAATCCATCTAATAGTTTAATTAATTACACACCTGAATACTATGATTTTTTAATGCAGGGTGGTCAAAAGCCGGTTGTTCATAGATGTTGATGCAATCAATAATATCTCCATCTTGACTCTGCAATAAATAATCTCAAATTTTGTATCAAACACTGATATAAAATAAATACTTATAATTGGGACGGGGGAGTTATGGAATTGCATACCCTAATGGATTTCACTGCAGGCTTGTTTAAGAGCTTCAATTTGGCTTCGATTTCTCTTTCTAAAGGTGAATATGTTCTTGCTTCAACTTTCAATTCTAGTATGGTGCACAAGTTAAAGAACACACAAAGCAACAATATTGCAACTTTGTATTTCCCCATTCCACCTTGTTGATTTTTTCTCTCCTTTTCTCCTTCAATTGACTTGTTGACATTCAACATAAATAGCAAAAATATTTATACAAAATGTTTCCGCGGAAAAAGGACTGTATTAATGTTTTATTAATGTCATTTATTTTCTTTTTACAAAAAAGTGTTACTCAGTCTTTACTCCCATAATAACTGTAATAACCAAAAAATTTATTCATTTCAAACATATTAAGAAAAATTGTATAAGTGAAAGAGGGAAAAAATGGTTTTAAGTATCTTGTGAAGTATTGGTGTATTCTTCGTTATCATAAATACAAAGTAGAATATATTGAATTGAAAGTGATGAAATTAGTATTAATTAGAGTCATAATTGAAAAATAAAACCACGTTCTCAAACAGCAAGCTCAAAACAAGAGCAATATACAACTTTCACCAAAGAACGTCTCTAAAGGGAAAATTGGTGGAGAAATAATTGATGCATCCACCCCTCATTACTCATAAGGGACTTGTTCCACTAGCAAGATAGGGGAAAGTGTTCTGTTACGGCATCAGGGTGATAGTAGTTGTAAATGTGTCATAAACTACTTTGTCTACCTTAAGAAGCAAGCGGTTCATACTAGATACTTTTTGGTACTTTTCCCATCAATAATCACTCTCGATTCATTAGTGACCGAAAAAAAGTAAAGAAAAGAAACAAGCCAAGACAGTCATAGTCATAATCAAGCTTAACAAAAAAGCATAAAACAAGAAACATAGGCATCTGTTTGAGAGACATATTGCCTTTACTAGCAAACTAAAAAGCATACGATCTAATAGAAGTAAACTAAAAGCAAAAACATAGTTCTTTGATTAGCAAACCAGAAAGCATATAATCTAATAATAGACCTCTAGCAATCAATCCACGAACGAACAAACAAGTTCCTTTGTTACATCCTTATTTCCTTCCATATCGTAGGGAGTTGTTCAGCAAGATGTAGCAGAGTAATGTGGTTCTGTGAGGGAAGGTCTGTCAAGCAGCAAAGTTGGGAGCATTTGTGCAATCTTATTAACTTTTCCATCACCTCTGTATAGTTGATCAATCACTGAGTGATAACTGGCAACATTGTTTGACACTGCATTTTACCATCACAGCCACTACAGTTTTAGCATCTTTAACCTCTCCTTCAGTAACTAAAGTAGGGACAACAATAGCAGATGGAAACATTTTGTTTGGTGATGCATCCAATTCTTTAAACAAGGCAATTGCTTGTTTAAATTGACCAACGATGCAATAGCCATGGATTAGATAATGATATGTGAGACAAGAACGGGGTATGTTCTTAGCAATCATTTCGGAATAGAAGTCATAGGCTTGATTTACAAGTCTATCTTTGCAGAGGGTGAGTATGATTGAGTTATAGAAGTCTGTGAGATCAATAGTATTGCTATTGCAGTTAATGTTGATCTCAACCTGTCTGAACAAGTGTATGGCTTTTTGAGCTTCTCCAATACGACATAAGCCATTGACTAGAAGATAATAAGTAATATCGTTCAACTGAAAACCGCCCTTTAATGTTATGTAATTGTAAAAGAGGATTGCTTTATAAATGTGGCCTCAGATACAAAGAGATCGGAAAAGATCATTCAAAATGGAATGGAAGTAGAGGGACGATGACCAGTTTCGATGATTTCACGGAAAAGAGAGAAAGCCGAAGAGAAGTTACCTGATCTAGCGTGACATGTGAAGAGAATTAACCAAGTATCAATATCTGGTACAACATAATGACTGTAAGGGGTTTGAGATTCAATTTTTTTAGCAAGTTTAAGAATGGTACTGTGTTGATGGATGTCGAGGAGAGAAGAAAATAGGGAGTTGAAATCGGATATGGGACAGTAACCTAGCATGCTATTAAAACGATGAGTAGCTAAATTGACAGCCCTCGCTGAAGCCATGATACCATCGTCACCTTCACAGAAACGAGGAGTGTATAGCGGCTTCATCTTCTTCTTCTTCTTGTCATCGGAGTATGATTTCAATGAAACATAAGGACGAGGAGGAGGACCGAAAAACTTGTTTCTGGAAATAATAATTGAAGAAGAAGAAGAAGAAACAGAAACACATCTTCTTCTTAGCATTGACAACATAATTGTGTTGTGTTCTTCTTGGTCGATCCGTAGCCGAATTAGGATTACTTTACTCGTTCAATCCAGCAAGCCAGTAAGTCTTATTTATAGTCAACCACATGGGTACAGAGAATGACGATTTGGTTCAATTTTGACCTTATGATATCGAAAGAATGGGGATGTGGTTAATATTTCCCAGCATTGATACAATTCTTTGTTTTGGGCCAATCTTAATTAGCCTAGCTACCAAAGCCCATAAAACGTGTGCCTGCCGACACTCTGACTTTCAAGTCTGTAAGAGAGAATGAGGGTTAAGGGTAGAAAAAATGCCGTACCTTTGCGGAAGATATATGGCTGGGCGAGCAAGCTATCTGTCACGAGTTCACTTCACAATATGAATTATAGTTTATGATAAATATATACACGTAAAGCAGAAAATTATGACAGTTAACAATTCTGATGCAGAAACTTGAAGGCGTGCATTTACAAGCAGAGGAGGAAGATGGTTTTGAATGAAAGCAGAATAATAGTAACAGTTTTTCGGTCAATGACTGTTATTAGGAGCAGATAAATTCTCAAACTCACAATGGATATGACGATGAATTCATCTAGGCGAAGCAGAGGTTGTGGAAAACTACAGTACAATCTAAAATAATAATGTTTAGATGGAGATTACTTTAAGACAGATTATAAACTCGGGTGAAACTATGAAAAAGATGTGTAATTCAAGATATGCAGCGACAATGTTGTGTATGGTGTGTATGGTGTAATTCTAGCGTACAAGTTTTAAAATGTTTTATGCGATGTTTCAACGTCAGACACACAGTAGGCAGATGTTCCAGTTAATGTTTCAATATCATGCAAATAAACAAATAAAACGCAGAAAAATAAATGACAAGAAAGTAAAGAACACAGTGAGATTGTTGACCCAGTTCGGTGCAACATCACCTACATCTGGGGGCTACCAAGCCAGGAAGGAAGTCCACTAGTGTAGTCCTTATTCTATAGCTCTCAGCAAACTCCTCGTTTACACTAAAGACCTAGGACCTACCCGTATAGACTTCAACCTAGGAACTCCTAGATCTGAGATCCCATC
>Ga0228711_1007417_pt1 | contig 15900 bp, 11 predicted proteins | sample MedpolnodulmetaG_2_FD_177996 | JGI IMG/M metagenome (GOLD analysis project Ga0228711, IMG submission 177996) | Root nodule microbial communities from Medicago polymorpha collected in Santa Monica, California, United States - brown nodules | ecosystem: Host-associated > Plants > Roots > Nodule...
CCTCATCCACAGACAATTGTAGCGGGCAGTGGTCAGATAGGCCCCGCAAGAGAGCTACCTGCCGACAATTAGGCCACCGAAGACACCATTCTTCGGAAAGTAAGACACGATCTAACCTGCTCATGGATGAACCATCTCCTTTGAACCAAGTGTACCGACGACCACACAGCGGTAAATCTAACAACCCGTTATCATCAATAAAAGAACTGAAGTGGGTAACGTCATAAACGGCGCTATTTCCCCTTTTGGACCATCTCTCCTCCACATTTCGAACCGCGTTGAAGTCCCCACACAAACACACATTTGCACCACTTAACAATTGTAATCTTGCTGACAAAGATTCCCATAGCGCCTGTTTTGCTCGAGAATCACAAGGGGCATAAATATTAAACAAATAGAACTCCTCTTTTGTGCCAATAAATCTACCATGAATAAATAATGCATGTTCCTGACTACCAGAGGACCACACCTCCACTTCATTTGTATTCCACACGATTAGCATGCCTCCCGAAGCCCCCACCGATGATTGATACGAAAAAGCATGATTCGCGTCTCCCCAAAGCGAAGTGCATAAAAAATCATCACACACAGAAAGTTTTGTCTCTTGCAAACATAGAACAAAGGGGCTCTTCTCGCCCACTAGCCTCCTGACTTCCCTCCTTTTCTCTAGACCTCCCAACCCCCGCACATTCCACGAAACAAGCTTCATACCGAAACCCACCCACGCACACACCCCCTCCACGACGGACTCCTACCCTCCCTCCTGCACCTCCATTCTCTCATCGGCCAAGGACGTTAGCACGGGACCTGAAGTGCCCTTATTATGCCTGGATAACACAGTAAAATTATTGTGACAGTTTCCTTTAAAAGAAACACCCAGAGTTTTTCCAATACATTGCACATCCGCTGCCTTCGACACTTCACTTCCATTTAAAGCTACCCAATTCGACCAGTCATTATTCACTGAATCCAAAGAACAAGATTCATTTAGTGAGTTTACATTCACCGCCTCTAAAGACCTTGTCACCCTGTCCCGTAGTTGTCGTCTATTCTGGATTTTTTGTTTCACAACGTTCATGAGTTTTGACTTCCGTAGAGCCTTCATAACCTCCTCTCTGTCACTAATAGGGAGTCGTGCCACTTTTTTGTAGGTAAGAACCGGATGTCTAAGAACTCCACCCGCTTTCTTTTTTCCTTGTTTATTCGAGAGTCTCCCGCCTTTACCTCCCTTTGCATTTATCACTTTTTTCAGCTTTTTATTTTTAGAAGAAATAAGACCCGTGTCGCCTTCTTGAGTATTCTGAAGCCAATCTACATTCCATGGTCCCGAGTTACCCTGTGAGCACGGTATTGAGGTTTTCGTTGTAGATAAAGTAGGCTCCACTGTTGTCGCTACCCTTGAAGCCGGTTCTCCCTCAAGAGATGTCATTTCCTCAACCAAGTCGATCCACTCTGTGCCTTGTTTCTCTGGCTCCAGTCGAATACCGTCCTTACAAACAGATGTCTCAGATAAAGATGGATTTTCGGTTGAATGCTTAGCAGTTGGTGAACTGGCCGAATGACCATTGGTGCCAAGGGGAAGCACCTTAATGGGATCCGTAGTCTTCACCGTTACCTTATCTGAATCGTTCAATTGAACCCCGTCCATATTATTACTTATTATGTTGGTGTTTATTTATCTTGTCTTGTGTACGAGAATTATACACTTTATGTATGATCCACGTAAATTAGACTTGTTACGATGCGTACATCCGAACAAATCTACTCTGAAATTGTAATTTTAGAAAAATCCTATACAGATTCAAAGAGGGGTAAAATTGGCAAGAAAGTATAAGTACAAAGTTTTCTAAAACATGGGAAAGAAAAGAAAGTAAAATTTGATTTCATATGAGGCGCGGTCATTATTACAGAGGATCATCGCCTCAACTATCTGATCTTGATCAAACAAATTATATTTTAAATTTTTCTTAACTTTGATTTAATATAAAAATTTCATGGTTAAAATATAGACCGATCAATATTGTGTTTGCGCACGAGTCGGATCCTTAAAATATGGGTAGAGGGTAGTAGGTGGAGGATAAAGTAATGTTTTATAAATCAGATTGGATTGGCTTATTCGATCATAGAAACCATAAAGTCCAAAGAACGGGAAAAATACCAGAAAACTTATGTGAATCGATGAAAACCGAAAGACTCGTTGGATTGGACCCGATTTTTTCTATTGAAGTAAATAAGTGTATATTTATTTATCAACAATTATTTGGTTCAATCATAATTCGATCGGTTGAACCTTGATCTAAAGGTCTCATTGATTTCACGAGTGAATAGGCTATTTCGTCCTCAAATTTGTTCGTGTTGGTCAATTTCATCCCCGAATTTTTTGAAATAGCCAATATGTCCCTGAATTTTACGGACGTCGATGAAATTGATCCCTCCGTCAAGTCTTGCTGTTAACGGTGTTGACGTGTCACGTTAAACACTGGCGTGGAGTTCCAAGTCAACTTCCACGTGTACAAGGACAAATTTGATCGAAATAATTTGTTTTTTTTACTTGTTTTTTTGAACAAAATTCATTACAAATTGTTACACTGTCAAATTGATCCCTGAATCATTCATTAAAAATCAAGTTGGTCCCTGAATTATGTCAGTCATTATCAAATTGATCTCTGAATTATTTATCTTATCTATCAATCTGATCTCTGATAATGTCAAATAAATGTTAAAAACTAAAAGAATATGTTTAAGAGAGTGAATAGCATTTTTCCAACACTTAAGTTGCAACTGATCACAATCAGAGTAAGTTGCATTTTCCACTTATTATCCTAGTTTATGCACATAGAACTCACAACCTACTATGATATTATGGGTGTGTGTGTGTGTGTATATATATATATATATATATATATATATATATATATATATATATATATATATATATATCAATGTTTCTTATCAAACTTAGAGTAGTACAATTTGTCTTCTTCTGACCACGTGCAGAAACAAACAAAGAAATTCAAGGACAAATAGAATGTAAGAAACCATTCAATTATAAGCAAAGGAATTCAAATAACTACTCAACGACATTATCCATTTGAGGAAAAGTTTCATCTATGATCAAGTTTCTCAAGGACTCGTTTGATGTGCATGCACTCTTCAACACCGACTTTCTCATTATCTTCTATATAAGAACCTAAGCAGTTTAAGAAAAGCAACAAGACTTCCATCATTTAACAAGTGCTCTTACTCTCTCAAATTACATAGCGCATGCCGCACAAACACTTAGAGAAATTCTTACAAACTTTCATATCTTAGAATTTCTTAAGTATTCAAAAGTCATCTAAACTTAAATTTATTACACCTCTAATTGTATATCAAGTGTAAACACAATCTCTTTTATATTATTAAACTCTGGTTGTAGAAATCTTTCTTGTATCATTGAACAAATGAAGTCTCTTACCGCGTGTTTGAGCAAATTGTAATTTGTGTGACTATAGTAAAAATCTCTTGAAAGTGCAATGAGACTAAACTATTCTCGGTTTGTTAGAAGAACTAATATAATTTGTTTGTGTCATCTCTCTCTCTCTTTTCTTTGTATTTAAGTTATTTTCGCTGTATACTTTGTTTCAAAACCTGATAGAACTCTGTTTGTCATCAGGATTTTGATAAACACTTAGAAAAAGTTTTCCAAAAAGAAAACACAATTAAACCTCCCTTTTTGTGTTTTTTTTTTCACCTTTAGGCTTTCACCGAAAAATGCAATTGATGATTATGATTGGAAATATGTTATTTAATCTCTTAAACACATATCTTCATTGTTTGACATTTATTTGACAATATTAGTGATCAAATTGAAAGATAAGATACATAATTTATGAATTGATTTGATAGTGACTGTCATAATTCAAGGACCAACTTGATTTTTAATGACAATGTAACAATTTGTAATGACTTTCATTTTAAAAAATTTCAAAAAAACAATCAAAAAAATTCGATCAAATTCATCTTTATACACTTGGATGGTAACTTTCAACACTGTTAACGACGAGACTTGACAGAGGGATCAATTTGATTGACGTCCTTAAAATTCATGAACCTATTACTATTTCAAATAATTTAAAGACGAACAATTCGATCATTACATATTAATTTAGGGATGAAATAACTTAGTCACTCGAGTTTTAAAACATGGTAGAAAACAATAAAATAAAATAAATGCCGGTCCAATACCTAACCCAATTAAAAAAATTAAGGAACGACCCGACACACAACACGTATCTTCGACCCAAAAAGAAGAAAACATGTGGCAGTAGATAACTACCTCACCCACAAATCAGTTACACACATAGCATAGCCATAACCATGGCTACTCTAAGCTTCAACTCCACAAGAATCAAAACCCCATCTTTCAACTACACCAACCCCATCAAACTCTCCTCTTCAAAACCCATCATCAAATTCCCATTTTCCTCCAACAAAAACCACTTCCTTAAACTCCAAACATGTTCTGTTTCAGAAACCTCATCATCAACAACAACAACACAGCAAGAACTTCAAGAAGAAGAAGAGAAAGAAGACCCAACTGCTGAAACATGTTATCTTGACCCAGAGGCTGATGCTGACACCATATTAAGCTGGGAGTTGGATTTTTGTTCTAGACCAATTCTTGATGCTAGAGGAAAGAAACTCTGGGAGCTTGTTGTTTGTGATAAATCTCTTTCACTTCAATATACTAAGTATTTTCCTAATAATGTTATTAACAGTATCACTCTCAAGGATTCTATTGTTGCTATTTGTGATGACTTGGATTTACCTGTGCCTAGAAACATTCGCTTCTTTAGGTAAATTCATTAGTTTTACTACTTATTGTTTATGTTACAATGTTACTAGCTGTTTGGATTGACTTATTTGAGCTTATGTACGTGCATAAACACTCTGAGACTGTTTAGGAAAACTTATGTAGACAACTTATGAAATGTTAAAACCCACTTGGGTTGGCCTGATGGTATTGACTTGGGACTTGGAAGTGTGGTTTCATGTTTGATTCCCTTGTGCCAATTTTGGTGGGGTAATTTAGCTTCTTCAAAACAAAAAAAAAAACTTATGAAATGTCCATAGGTTGTTTTTAGCTTATTTTCAGTAAACTGATTAACTATGGACCTGTTTGGATTGACTTATTTGAGCTTATTTACTGATATAAGTTTTGTCAAACTGTTTGGGAGAACTTATGAAACCAGCTTATGCCATTTTTTCATAAACTTTTTTCAACTTATTTTTATAAGTTCTCCAAGACAGTTTAAAAGGGCAACCCGGTGCACTAAAGCTCCCGCATACGCAGGGTCCAGGAAGGGGTCCCACCATTTCTCCAAGACAGTTTATGAAAGAAATTTATAGCATATGCAAAAACAATTTAACTTTATTTTATATTTTGCTATAGAATAGTTTATGTTAGCTTATACAAAAGAGTTCTTTTGTAGTTATTGTTTACTTATTCACTCGCAGTCGTGGTTTTAAATAGTGGTTGCGGTCCTTAATGTTACGGAGAATCACAGTCAAATGTGACTGATGAAGCCTCAATCGTGGTTGCGTTGCAGTTTCATAAATATAAAAAAAAAAAAAAAAAACATTATGCCGCGGCCTAGATTTTGGCCACAAAACTTTATTTCAAACCCTGCAAGTAGTTACTTATTCTATTAGACACTTTTTGTTAGTTGTTACACTTGTAGGGTGAGAGTAAACCCTTAATTTAATTCCCAAAGTATATAAAAATAATTAGTCTTTAAAGTATATGAAATTCGTCACTGTATTCCTTGTTGTTGAGATGCTACGAACTATCCCTAAAAAGAAAAGATGCTACGAACTAGCATGATGAGTTTTCATATACTTTAGGGACTAAAATGAATGACTTCTTATACTTAAGCGGTTAATTATTGTTTTTATATACGTTAGAGACTAAATTGGAGAGGGCAATACTTTAGAGACTAAATTGATGGTTTATTCATTAGAGTGTCAATTACATGTGTGGTGCTAAGTCCTCACCATAGAACACCATACGTCATGTACTCAACTATGTCCTATGTCTTTATTGGATAAAAAAACTAGTCTCGTGTTGATTAGCGATACAGCCTAAATAGAGTTTATAAAGTGTGTACAATGCTCAGTTTTCCAATCAGTTTTGTGGAGTTGAGTCAGGTCTAAAATATAAGAATACTGTCTGAAAGCAATTTGGTTCAGTTTGAATAAGAATCGTTCCTTTACTTTCTGCGTTTAGTTTCTTATGAAAAGGCATGTTCATGTGTGGTGTCGTTAAGACTTGCAGGGATTTCACATGGGTAAAATAGAATGAAAGTTTACTATAAGTTATTAATTTCTGCTCTATTTACTTTTAATATGCACCAAACATAACATGACTTACATATTATATTATATATTGTTTGAGCATATCTGTGAAATCCTACCTTAAGACATTGTTTTCCTTGGCGATCATGTTAGAGTAAAGAGTATTGATGAAGTGTATTTCTGTTGTGTTGTAGGTCACAGATGCAAACAATTATTACAAAAGCATGTAAGGAGCTTGGCATAAGAGCTCTTCCCAGTAAACGGGTGAGTATGATTTCTGATTCTGCCGTGGATTTGAAATTTCATTGCTCAGCAGAAAACTATTGGCAATACAACTAAGTGGTCTTCTAACGTGCATGCCAAACCTTGGATCAAAAGCTTAGGGGCCCATTTACTTTCTAAAAACATTTTCAATTTTCTTTTTCAATTTTACTTTGCATGTGAGTGGCTAGACTGATGTTTAGTTATGGATTTCTTTTTCAATTGTGATAGAGAGAAGATAGAAGTTAACTAGAGTATAAAACTGATTTGAAAATACAGAGTGATGTCGCTAAATAGTTGATTTTGATTTGATATCAGTATAATACTGATTTACACTAACAATGTATAGCCTGAAAATCCATATTCAGTTTAATCACTTTCAATATTTATAAAAAGAAAAAAAAAGGTTGGAGGGGTAGATATTTGATTGTGATGTGGCATCCCTGTAGAAATTTGTGAACAACGGAGGGGGAAATTTGTATATTGTAGTTGCATTGCAGCTGTTGTAGGTCGATGTTAGTTTGTTAGGATTGGCGTCGGAAAATGCCAAACGCTCAACAACTACTTTTTGTTTTGGCGTTGACATGCTATGGAAAATTGCTAGTGCGCTAATAATAAAGCAAATACACCGGTGATTTGTAGTCACAATATGATGCAGTTTTCGTGACTGCTGTATTGTGGCTGATCACATTACGAGGTCTGCAATTTCAAACACTGTTTGGTAGACCGGTGCTAACTACAAAGTGTTGGTTAAGTTAGAGCATCCAAAATTTTGGTTTATTTCCCTCTTGTTTCTTTTTTTATATTAAATTGCTGCATAATTTGTTGTTGATTATGTGTCAGAATTCCCAAAAACAAAGAAGATCCATATTTGCCCCATCTTGTTGAAATCAGTAATTTTACATTTGAATTCATGTAACATATATCTTAATGTTTCATCCAAAATATTGGAAAGCATACTCATCTAGACTGTTGGTTTTTATATTCTTAGACTAGAAATTCTAGTTGCTGTGTCAAACCAAGCTGCACATGGGGTCATTTAATTTTGCTTATATAAATTTACAAAATCCAGAGTACGTCACGAAATTCAAATTTACCAATAAAGCAATAAGAATATGGGAGGAATTTTCCCCACCTTCTAACATGACTTCGGATGTACACATTCAGAAAAAAACTTAAATTTTGTGTAGTCTAGATGTACACTTTCTGACAAAATACGTCGATCAGATGTACACTTTCAGAAACATGTGTAGTTTTTTTAGAAATCTGGGCGATTGGGGAAGGTCCTTCCTGACATCAGCTTTGAAATCTTTTTAAGTGACATTTGTTGCACAAAAGTAAAACATAAAACAGTGTGAGTCTTTTGGTGACTACTTCCTTTTCAGAGGTGCACCGGTGTATATTTTATACGCTTTGTTTGATCATTTTCAGTGCTTGTCATTACTTTTATGGCTAGAGGAACGCTATGAGACTATATACACGAAACATCCTGGATTTCAAAAGGGATCCAAGCCTCTTTTACCATTAGACAATCCTTTTGCAACAAAACTTCCAGAAGATCTTTTTGGGGAAAGATGGGCATTTGTTCAGTTACCTTACTCAGGTAAAGTCATCAACTTTTATATAATCTTTTTAAGAATTGCATGACATGGTTTTTCATGTATTTAGGGTCTCTTGCACATGTGTTTTCATTTTCATTTTATTGATCATGTACTTTGCTTACACTGGTTTGAAGTTTAGATTGATAGCTACATTACATAGATTACAATTCTCTCATTTTTCGAAAGTCAAATGATATTCCTCTAGTTTTAGTACAAGGCTGTGTATGTAATTACTTTAAATTGTTTTCTTAAGATATATACATAGCTTACTTTCAATGACCTATTTTATAGCTGTTCGAGAGGAGGCCTCAGCCTCAGAGGAAAGATTTGGATATGGTTCCGGGCTAGATCTTGATTTATTGGGTATTGAAATCGACGAGAAGACCTTGATCCCTGGATTGGCTGTTGCATCTTCTCGTGCTAAAATATTATCTGGTAAAAAACTTCAGTATATTTTGTTCCTATATATTGATATTATTTTCTTCACAACAGATTCATTGTAATTTTAATTAAAAATGACCTTGGTTTAAAAATGACTTTTATGCACTGAATTAATTAATTATCATAGCCCTTGAACAAATTTATTGAAGAATTCAAACATATCTTGAGGTCAAAAGTATTCAGCACAGAACTGCAAATACCTATGATGCTATCATACATTTTTAACATTAAAACTCTTTAAATTTGTATATAAATGTTGACAAAAAAGCTGGACCAGTGTTCTCAATAAAATTTATTTACAATAAACATTTCAGTAAGTGCTTTATAGAGCTTTTTTCAACAAACACTATAAAATAAGCACTAAATTAAGCTATTTACTCAAACACATTCTTGATGTGTGCTATATCATGATCAAGTATGCTTCTTCTAGTTATCATTTACTTCTATTAACCCTCACCATTTACTGTCACAGCTTTTATGAATGGATTGGAGCTCTGTTCCATTGAAACGGACACTGCTCGCTCTAACCTGACTCTTTCAGTTGGAATTTCGACTCGGTATGTATATGCAACCTATAAGAAAAGTCCTACCTCAACTAAAGAAGCTGAAGCTTGGGAAGCAGCTAAGAAAGCTTCTGGAGGTTTGCATTTCCTAGCAATCCAAGATGAGTTAGATTCTGAAGATTGTATTGGCTTCTGGCTTTTGCTAGACTTGCCACCTCCACCTGTATAATCGTACAAATTATTATGACTGAATTTTGAAAGAACAAAATTATTACAATAGAATCACTAGATTTCAGAAGTTTTACCTAAGGTTACAAAGTTTTGTAGTATTATCATTTTCAACCTTTTACTACATCTGCCCTTAAATATAAGTATCTTTTGAGAAAAAAAATTGTCCTTAAATATAAGTTCTACTTTAAATTACGAAATTCATTATTATTTATCCAATGTACAATGCTCATCACCATCTCACTCAAATTTTTATGTCAAACAGTAAAATGGTCTCAATATCTTCTTTCTTTTTTTTCTTAGGAAGCTTCGATGAGTCCATTTTTCAAAATCTGATAATATTATTAATTTATCTCGATTGATAAAAAGTCAAAATCTGATACATCAATACCTATAGGTCAACTTAAAAAAAACACACATTTTACTCTATAGCAGATATGTGGAGATGAGTCCATTTCCTTGATAAAATTCTACAAGTCTTATACTTTTTAATCAATGTCAATCTATGTTTTTTATTCTTATCTTCGATTCCATAGGCTATGAACAACTATAGTTCATGTGTAATTAATAGTTCTTTTTTTAGTAAACTATTCACAAACTAAATATTCAAGATATCCGCGCAACGTGTGGGATTATATCTAGTTCCTCTATTGTATCAGGTCTTTGATTTCCGGTGCTTTCATCATTGGCTCCAGCAGTTCAACGACTAATTTCCTTTTTTTTTTTTTTCGGGCTAACACCGATCAAAACACTATCTTAGCAGTAAGGACAAGGAGAGTCGTAAGCTTCTACTTCTAAAAGCCAATATCTATCATCATTAGAGTTTCGAACAATTTTTAAATACTACTCCCTCCGTTTCAAAACTAGTGTCTCTTTAGCCAAAAAAAATTGTTTCAAAATGAATGTCACTTTACATTTCCAATACAACTTTAATTTTTTTCTTCCAACTTTACCCTCTCCAACTTTTCTCTCACACAATTTTTAATGCAACTTTAAGTTTGTCTTTTTCTTATAAAGTAATGGCAGTTTAGTAAAAGTGTTATGTCTAATGATTATTTCATTCCATTCCTTAATATGTGTGCAATTGGCTAAAACGACACTCATTTTGAAACGGAGGGAGTAGTCCACAATCGACTATACATCGAAATGGTCCACATTAGAATTTATCATTCAGATTTTAAAGATGCCAATTGCTTTTAAAGTGTGGATGTTTTCTTTGTATATCTATTATTACTATTACAATTCATTCACATCTGAGGCTTTTGAGTCTACCTTTACCATATGCACTGCCAACCATCCATAAACACTACTGTTGTCGATTCATTCAAATGCTAAGTCCTCTTGAGTCCTCTAGAAATTGCAAATTTGAATCACATTCCTAAAGTAAAAATGTATATAAAGCATCTTCTTTTAAAAGATTCCGATGGCTTTAATTGAGTGTGCAACTTTTCCTTTTTCTTTGCATCAATTCTTTTGTGGGATGTGGGTCCAATATTAACCACTGCTGAGCTTTGCTTTCCAGCTTTCAAATTTTGTCCATTGATTCACATACTAAGTAGAGAAACTTGCTTCAAAATTCTGCTATTAGCTACACGTTTTGTACTAGCTGATTTGCTTTTACAAGATCAACAGAAGATGGCTGCAACTATGATAGGAGGCGCGTTTCTCTCTGCAACTGTTCAAACCTTAGTTGAGAAACTTGTTTCAACAGAGTTTCTTGATTACATCAAAAACACTAAGCTGAATGTCTCACTCTTGAGGCAGTTACAAACAACTATGCTCAATCTTCAGGCTGTACTAGATGATGCAGAGGAGCAGCAGATCAGCAATCCTGCTGTCAAACAGTGGCTTGATAACTTGAAAGATGTTGTCTTTGATGCTGAGGACTTGCTCAATGAAGTCAGTTATGATTCCCTTCGATTCAAGGTGGAGAAAACACATGCTCAAAACAAAACTATTCGGGTGTTGAACTTCCTTTCATCTCCTTTCATCTCCTTTCAATAGCTTCTATAGAGAGATCAATTCCCAGATGAAGATCATGTGTGAAAGCCTGCAACTTTTTGAAAAGAATAAAGATATACTTGGTTTGCAAACTAAAAGCACAAGGGTTTCTCGTAGAACACCTTCAAGTTCTGTGGTAAATGAATCTGTCATGGTGGGTAGGAAGGATGATAAAGAGACAATAATGAACATGTTGCTATCACATAGAGACACATCCCATAATGCTATAGGTGTTGTTGCAATTTTGGGCATGGGAGGTTTAGGAAAAACTACTCTTGCCCAACTTGTTTACAATGATAAAGAAGTTCAACAACATTTTGACATGAAGGCGTGGGCTTGTGTGTCTGAGGATTTGATATTATGAGAGTAACCAAGTCTCTACTTGAATCGGTCACTTCCACAACTTGGGATAGCAATAATCTTGATGTCCTTCGTGTTGAGTTAAAGAAAAACTCGAGGGAGAAAAGATTTTTGTTTGTGTTGGACGATCTGTGGAATGACAATTATAATGATTGGGGTGAATTAGTAAGTCCCTTCATTGATGGAAAACCTGGAAGCATGGTGATTATAACAACGCGCCAGCGAAAAGTTGCTGAGGTGGCACGCACGTTTCCTATACATGAACTAAAACTTCTATCAAATGAAAATTGTTGGTCTTTACTCTCAATACATGCATTGGGCAGTGATGAGTTTCATCACAGTACAAACACAACCCTTGAAGAAATAGGCAGAAAGATTGCAAAAAAGTGTGGAGGATTGCCAATAGCTGCTAAGACAATAGGAGGACTTTTACGTTCAAAGGTAGATATAACAGAGTGGACTTCAATTTTGAACAGCAACATATGGAACTTAATATCACTATTGGAGTCAAAATATCCCCCTCTTATTTTATTGACTTCAATATAATTTTGTTCATCCAAATATAGTTTTTGTTCGGTTCTATTAGCCTCTAATTATAAGACACATTATTTTTTTAGCACTGTTATTTTGATCAAGTTCAATTAATACATGTTAGTTTTGAAATTAGTTCTTGCATACGATGACTGTATATCCAAATGGTGCACATGTTATAGGGACTAGAATCAACATAATATATATGCTTTGCATGTAAGTTAATGTCTACTTAGTTAACATGTTTCTTGAAATTAGTTCTTATATACTTCAGTATTCACTGTGCTGTCAACCTTTGGAGAAAGTGTGAAGGATTGATTGCTATGTAAAAATCTATAAGCAGAATGAGTTTTTTAACCTTGGAAGGATTGCATAAATATATCCTTTTATGATTTGACCTAATTATTTTTCATCTTCATTATTTTTTGGCTGGCTCCTCCTATGCTTTCTAAATGTATAGTTTCTCATCATCTTTAATAAAAGATCAGCAAGGTTCTATTAAGTTGTTTTTATGTGTCCATAGACAGATTAAGGGCATGTTTTGGATCAGGTCATTATCTATTGGTATAAGTACTAGTGAGACTATTTGAAAGAGCTTATGGAAATTGCTTATTACTATAACTGAATTCTCTCATGTTAAAACTTCACATTAATTTTTTGTTGTTACATGACTGACAATTTTGTAAATACAAAATTTCATGTGATGAGGTCATGTAAAATCTGAACTAATACTAGTACCTTATCAATATTGATATGAACTGTGAATTGATTTTTCTTATTTTCTTTTATTGAATCCCCTTGATGATAGTGTCATATTAATAAACTTACTCATGTCAGGAATAAGCCTACACATATTTGACTAAATATAAATATCATGGTTCAATTTAGGGTTGTGTTTATATTGTTGATGCTTACAAAGTCTATTGGTCAAGCTGTGCTAAAGGAGTTCTCCATCATTATGAGAAAGAACATTCTAGATCACATCTTACATGCATGTTTCCAAACAGAGAACATGAAAATAGCATTTTGCTTTTTGTGTTTTCATTTTAAAGTTTTAACTTAACTTCAATTTTTGTCCCAATTTCTTATAAGATTGAGTTTACTACTTCCATCTAGCCTTTTTTATGACAACAAAATGCATGAAACTTGCTGCTGCAGATGTTTATCTTGCTGGTACTGTTATGTTTATTTTTGGTATGGGCTTATATGGATTGTTCATCAGAAACACACCTCATGATGTGTCACCTTCTGACGATCGTGCCCTTAAAGGATCATCTCTTTTCTGAATGTTTGCTTTGAAGGTAACTATAAACCCTATAATCATGTAGGGGGTATGGTCGCAATCCTCCGCTCACTCTATGAGTAACTCTAATCGGTTACTCCGTTTCATAACTCTATAGACATTTTATTTTAGCAATCCAATTGTTGAATTATTTTAGATCATCATGTATGTAATGTCTCATTTTCAGGAAAGGCCTAAGTGTATGACTCTTCTTGTAAAAATGTTTGAGAGGAGCAAAATGGTTGTCATTACCACAGGATTAGATTTACTAAGTTATTCGGTCTGTATTTTCTTATAACCGGCATCATTGTATATCCTACATAATTTGCACAAGCAAGAGTAGAGTGTACTAGGCATTGTAATATTCTCAAATCGTATCTGTAAGTGAACACTAATACCATTATAAACTTCTGTTCATTATACAGCACTAATTGACATTGATGGTTGAACCTTCCGCTCACACCAGCTATCACTTGTCATATAATGGTTGAACATTAATCCATAAGTTCTGATAAAATCCTTAACGAAGAATTTTCCTAATATTTTTTATATAGATTTGTAAAACTAAGCTGAAATTTGAAGGGCATAAAAACACATCAAAGTATTAAAACCTTGTCTCCACACCAGAATAACATAATTTTTTCATTTTTCTAATATCCTTAAATGATATTAATAGGAAATAATTGAAAGAGGTGGCCCTCAATTAACAGTACTACATTAATATTCAAACTTCAATTGCTATCATTGGGTCCACCAATTCAGCTTCATTGTGAAGAGTCAAGTGGAAAATAAATTTAAAGGACTGATTTCCTTCTCTTTTTTGTTCGAGTTAACACCGATCAAGTCACTATCTTAGCGGTGAGGACAAAGAGAATCGTAAGCTTCTATTTCTAAAAGTAAATAACCATCATCATTAGAGTTTCGAACAATTTTCAAATACTAGTCGATCCATAATTGACTATATATTGAAATGGTCCACAATTTATCATTCAAACTACAAAGAGGCCAATTGCTTTTAAAGTGTGCAACTTTTCTATGTATATCTATTATTTTGTCTGATGTGGGTCCATAAACAAGCATTATTACTATTACTATGCATTCACATGTGAGTGTTTTTGAGTCTATCTTTACCATATGATACTGGTATATTTAAAGATTCTGATGGCTTCAATAAACAGTGCAACTTTTTCTTTGCATCAATTATTTTGTGGGATGTGGGTCCAATATTAACAAATAAGTCTTCTTGAGTTTTCCTTTTACTATATGCATTTCCAACCATTCAAAAACAGCACTGTTAGTGTTATCCATTCATTCACAAGCGAGTCTTCTTTGAGTCTTTGCTCCTTACTGCAATCCCTTAATCTTTCATAGATCTTCATTTCCATCAAAATTCCATACCTTAACAATATCAACAGAAGATGGCTGCAACTATGATAGGAGGTGCTTTTCTCTCTGCAACTGTTCAGACCTTAGTTGAGAAACTTTCTTCAACTGAGTTTCTTGATTACATCAAAAATACCAAGCTGAATGTCTCACTCTTGAGGCAGTTACAAACAACCATGCTCAATCTTCAGGCTGTACTAGATGATGCAGAAGAGAAGCAGATCAGCAATCCCCATGTCAAACAGTGGCTTGATAACTTGAAAGATATTGTCTTTGATGCTGAGGATTTGCTCAACGAAATCAGTTATGATTCCCTGCGATGCAAGGTGGAGAATAAACAATCTCAAAACAAAACTAATCAGGTGTGGAACTTCCTTTCATCTCCTTTTAATAGGTTCTACAGAGAGATCAATTCTCAAATGAAGATCATGTGTGAAAGCCTGCAATCGTTTGCACAGAATAAAGATATACTTGGTTTGCAAACTAAAAGTGGTAGAGTTTCTTGTAGAACACCTTCAAGTTCAGTGGTAAATGAATCTGTCATGGTGGGTAGGAAGGATGACAAAGAGACAATAATAAACATGTTGCTATCACAAAGAGACACAACCCATAATAATATAGGCGTTGTTGCAATTTTGGGCATGGGAGGTTTGGGAAAAACTACCCTTGCCCAACTTGTTTACAATGATAAAGAAGTTCAACAACATTTTGACATGAAGGCGTGGGCTTGTGTGTCTGAGGATTTTGATATTATGAGAGTAACCAAGTCTCTACTTGAATCGGTCACTTCCACAACTTGGGATAGCAATAATCTTGATGTCCTTCGTGTTGAGTTAAAGAAAAACTCGAGGGAGAAAAGATTTTTGTTTGTGTTGGACGATCTGTGGAATGACAATTATAATGATTGGGGTGAATTAGTAAGTCCCTTCATTGATGGAAAACCTGGAAGCATGGTGATTATAACAACGCGCCA
>Ga0228711_1007418_pt1 | contig 15898 bp, 11 predicted proteins | sample MedpolnodulmetaG_2_FD_177996 | JGI IMG/M metagenome (GOLD analysis project Ga0228711, IMG submission 177996) | Root nodule microbial communities from Medicago polymorpha collected in Santa Monica, California, United States - brown nodules | ecosystem: Host-associated > Plants > Roots > Nodule...
GAGTTGTAGACATCATGGGGAAGAAGAAAATCATATTAGTTTTTGAAATGGAGATTTGTGGTGGTCGGAAAGTAAGAGACAAGGTGAAAATTGAGATTTTTAAATTTTATCAATCTAGAAAACAAATAGGTGCTTTTTGAAGAGGAAGAAGAGAGTGTCGTACTGGTGGTAATTTTGTCACCAATGGAGGTCGGAGCATGACGGTGGGTGGCCGGGAAGAAGAGTGACGATGGGTGTTTTGGGAGAAGAGTTCGCTGGAGTTTGTACGTACAGAGAGAAAGAGAGTTCCAAGGTCTGATAAGTTACTAGAGAAAAATAAAAGGGAAAAGGGCAAAAAGTAAGTGGGCGCTTTCAATTTGCCAGGGGTTATGGTAGGTTGCTCCTGTCAAATGCAAACCATGAGTAGTGTGGGCCCGGTTTGCAATTTGCCAGGAGTTTCCCTGGCAAGACTCCTGGTAAATTTGCCAGGGGTTCATGCTCCTGGCATAATTCCCTGGCTAATCGCAACATTTCTTGTAGTGCTCCACCTTCGGCGCCGTCGTACTCGTCAAACCAACCGTTCACCAGCTCACCGTCGTTACAACCGCTGTCTCCGGAACAAGATTCATCAAGCAAGGTTCACTTAAAGACAAACATATATCACATTAGAAAATGATGACGAGTTACACACATATACTTCACTCTAACCATTGGTCGCATCACAAGTCTTTCTCCACTTTAAACTAATCCATGTAATGTCATTGAGGGCTAGGGATAAGATAACACTTCACTTAGAAATCACTAAACGCAATAGGAACTCTCTCACATTGGTGATACACTATTTCAACTATGCAAGTAACAAATTATGGTTTAGCAGAATAACATTACATACAAGATCACTTTAAACTCAACCAATGGTCATATACAATATAACAAAGTCATACCAGATTTATTACAACAAAACATAATAATTTGTGACAAAGGGTTAATTATTTAAGCGTCATGATAACCGGTGCCCCTGGCGCACTAGTTAAGGAAACCAGAAAAAAAAATGTAAATTAAAATTAATAGTTTTTAGACATTTAATGAGTTGACTGCACAAGTTTCAATGTCATATTGTTATATTTGCTTCCTTAACAGTGTCTCAACTCTCAGGGGTACCGGTTAACATTACCCTAAATTGACTCTGTAATATACGCAAAGTCTGAAAAATGATCATATGATAAAAAACATTGATTGTACTTGTGTAATTTGAGATTCTTCCTATTTTTGACCTATAAAAAGCGACGTAAATGTTGAATTTTTTTATGATTTTTGGCTCTCATCTCTAGGACGTAAAAATATGGCATTCCTCGTAAAATTAGAATTTTCCAATAAAGGACAAATTAATTATAATTTTTTAAAGCGCAAAAAACACAAAAAAAACAAAACAAAGGAAATTTCCATCTAGAAATTGAATTTTGATTTGATTTTTTTTGTAAACACCATCTCGATTTATTTTATTTTTGAAACAAAATATGGAAAATTGCATTATGATACTACCTCCGTTTCAAAATGAGTGTGACTTTAACAAAAAAAAATTTGTTTCAAAATGAATGTCATTTTACATTTCCAATACAACTTTAATTTTTTCTTCCAACTTTACCCTCTTCAACTTTTCTCTCACAATTTTCAATGCAACTTTATAAGTTTGTCTTTTTCTTATAAAGTAAAGGGAGTTTAGTAAAAATGTTATGTCTATGATTATTTCATTCTATTCCTTAATATGTGTACAATTGGCTAAAGCGACACTCATTTTAAAACGGCGGAAGTAATACTTATCTAATGACCGGTTCTTAATGGCATACTTATCTAGGGAGGTCACTCCCTTAATATCTCGCGAGGTGAATATGGAGAGGTCATAATTGTTATTGAGACATACCCATATGACTATATATTTCTTATGACAGTCCAATTGATCTCAATAGTTGGATGAACTTATGTCATAAGACAATAATTCCACAAACTTATAATCTAGACAATCCAATAAAGATCCAACGGCCTAAATAGAAAATTATATGTAAATTGGCATTTTTCAACCGCAGCTGATCCTTGTCCACTCACTTTCAACAAGAGCAACCAACGGAAACGAAAACAACACGACGTCGTTTTTCATTTCAACATAAATTCAAACCCCATTACCCGCGTTCTTCTTCATTCACATTTCACATTCAGATTCTTTCCAATACTTCTCCACAAATGTCATCACCCATAACCTACCCCGTCGTCGTCGAAGACAAAGACCTCGACGACGTGGCATTATGGGCGATGATAGATTCCGCCTCCGCCTCCGTCTCACATTCCTCCTCAAAGCAAAAACCTCTCGCAATCAAATACCATCAATCACCTTCTCCGATCTCAAAACCTTCACCACCATCAAAGTTCCCGCGCTACTCCACCGACAGCGGCGAAGTTGTTCAAGATCCCTGGCCTTACCGACCACCGCGTAAGGTCGCGAGAATCTCTGGTTCTGGTTCAGATTCATGTGAAACGAGTCCGCTTGCTGTGGTTCGAACCATGCAGAGGTCGCCAACGCCAACGGCAATACAATCGCCATTGCCGTTGGCGAAGGTTTATTCGTCACCGGAGATCGGGAAGATGAATGAAGTGAAGGAGCTTAGTAGTAGTTATACGACGGAGGTTTCGCCGCGGTGTTTCGGGAGAAATGATCATGAAGAGAAGGAGTATGGAATGAGGCATAGCTTGTCTGGAATGTTTCCAACGGTTTCGTTGTTTAAGGAGTATCAGAATGCAGCTATGGCGGTAATTAATTACTCTAATTTTGATTCAAATTATTCAATTAAATATGCTTATTTAATTTTGATTAATGTGAATTTAAAAATGATATGTGAATTAGGTTATGAACTTTGATAAATTTATTTTTCTCTGTTTTGTTTATTTTTTAAACATTATAGTAGTGCTTGTTATCACCGGAAAATGGATTGAGTACAGTGAGCAGTTTTGAGCAGTTCGATTAAAATCAGGCGGTTCAGATTTAAAATTTCCGACATTGAAATCTAAACCGTCTGGTCTCCATTGGGCAGCTTCGAGCTCGCTGACTGCATGCAATCATGGGTGAATAATGCTAATTGTTATGAACGAAACATTGTTAAACCAGCGCAACCATTGCATTTCGTCGAATAGCTGTTTTATACTGATATTCAATGAAAATCTCCTATTATGCTACATTGCTTTATTTCAAATTGATGAAGTGACATAAAAAATGGTGGTTTTAATTGAACATTGTTAGTGTAAAAGTGGTTCAGATTGATAGTGTATGCCATTAAGCTCATCAATTAATGACTTAAAAAGGAAGTGAAGCCACATAGACACTCTTTCATTAACTGATCATAACAAAAATAGTCTATAGTGCTAAGCAAATTGTAAGCTTGTAGCTGCGGCGGGCTACAACACTGGATATACCAACCATATTTTGTGAAGATTTTCAGCTTTAAAGTTATTAGTATTTTTTTTAAATAGTACTTGTAACCAGAGGTATACTAGCAGTTACTAAGTCTGGAGTGTTGAATTTCAGAGCTGTAATAGATACACTGTAACCTGTGGTGTGGATCTAATAACACGACAGTATCTACAGTCTCCGCAGTTAATTATGCGAGTATCTGAAGATACAAGAGTTCCTGGGATGGAATTATTTGATTTCACTTACAAATTTAACTAATGATTAATACTTTATTGTGCATTCAATGGACAGATTTTGGAGAAAACTGATTACACTTTGATTTCGGGGAATCCTTACATTAAAAAGACAGGTTAATTACAAAGTATATCTTCTTTCTCAACTGTTAAAATGAGACAGTAGATGTAACTTGGTGCATGTGTTTCTTATAGGCTGGAGAAAGATTTCTTGTTACTTCAATATTTCTTATGAAATTAGAGACAAGAATATTGAGTTTGATGGGGATCACAATGTTCAGCGTGCCGAGTTTGTGATTCGTGCTCACATGCAGTATGTTTTGCGTATATTAATTTTTCATCCAAATGATCTCTCTCTACTACAATATGCAGTTGCCATTGATTTTGTTTTCTACAACAGGGGTGGCAGGTTCTCAGATGGATGGGGCTCTTGTGATCGACGCGAAAAGAGATTTCAGAAACCAAATCATGATGTTCCAAGCACAGCTGAGACTAGGGCCAAAAATAAAGCTTGTCAAGTATGTCATATTATCATATTTTGCTTTTTTGAATTTTATCATCAACCAAAAATAAAGCTTTTCAAGTATATCATATTATCAAAATTCAATAGGCTTTAGCTGCTTATTCCTCGCATCAGGTTAGGGCAGTTTCCATATACCTGTCCTTCACATATGTATCTTATTGTACACAATTGTGCACTTGGCCAAGAGTATCTAAGCTAATTGGGTCTTCTCCATAGTACTTCGTCGTTTTCTTCATTTCAGCACGATTTTGGCTAAGCTCTATCAGACTAGAAGCTTTCTCTCTTAACAGAGGCTTTATTAAAAAAAAAATGACATTTCCATAAAAGGCTTTGGTGGATTATGTCCATAAAAGTCTGTTGATGTTTTCTCTTCTTCTTTTGGTTCCATATATTTGAAATTACGATTTAAATCACAATACAAAAAGGAATACTACCTTTTAATTCTTGTTCTTAAATTGATTTTGTGTAGGAGTTCCCTAAGATTAGTTATTTTATCATAAATAAATTGAATAATTGCAATTGAAAGCTTGTTATGCAACCTAAAATGATCATTTTTAACAGTCCTATTGAGTTCGAAAGAGAATAAAAGTACAGTCATAAACAGATATATCTCAAAAAAAATAAATGAAAAATTCTGTTATAACTAAACATGCAAAGTTACGAATTATTTTGTATTCAAACCAAGACCATCAGTTAATCGGAACATGTTGATACTTTTACAGGACCTACTAGGAATTGGGGAATACCGACCAGGTGCATCAAGTCAACTTCGGTGATCTTATGATTATGAATGACTTTGCCACGATTGAACATGTTCAAATATTTGTTGAGGGTAAAGTGAACTGAAAATAGGTGGTATAAGAAATAAATTTATCTTATTTTTATGAATGCATGATGAATTGTTCCAAGTCCTGTCATTTAGCACGTACTTGGTGTACCAGCAGGACCTGTAATCTGTGGAATTTATACTTTTATAGCATTGAAGAGATTGAAATGAATATGAAAACGTCTTTATATTTTTACAGAAATGGCATCTTTAATTGATTAAGTAAACAATGACTTGATAGATTATCCCTCTTTGGTACCTCAACTTTGAAATTGAAATATTTAATCGATAGATAATGATCAGTTACGAAGGGATAGAACATTGAAATACATAACAAATATCATCTGTAGATTTTCACACTAACCAATGCGTAATTTCTGTCAAACTCAGAAATAACAGTTATAAAATAATACATGTAATAGACTAATGGTTCATTAGTTGAAATAACTGTTCTGAAATAACACAATTCAACAGAAGTTCTGAGAAATACACTTGAAATATGAAAATTCATGTTTCAATTCAAACAGACAGCAGAAAGAAAAAAGGCACTCATCATTTATGAGATACTGAAGAAGGGACACACCAACTTAACCCAAAAATTCATCAAAAAAATTCAACACAATCCTTAGAGAATTGAAGTATACTAATTGCCTTACCAGATGACATTTATTATGCACAGTGCATTGCCAACACACACTCAACCTATTTTTGTTACATAATTTTAATCGTACAAAAGCAACATTGCCATAACAAACCACCTTTACTAGCAAGCCGGGTCAACTGCAAACCATGTTTGAATGAAAGTTAGAGCAAGGGCGATAAACGCAGCAAGGAATGCAATAATGGCCCAAGGATTACTGAAGTAAGTGTGAAAACCCAGTGCTATCCAAGTCTTGCATTTATTACAGTAATGCTCATGTATTTTTTCTCTGACTTCAAAATATATTTTTGTATTAGGTACCAAGTCAGTACTTATGATATTGAAAAGATCGGCAACTTCCTCATCACTCCCAAGAGAATTGAGCAAAATCCCTTTTGATCTCAATTCCTTCACATCTTCAGGACGGTCAATGAGTGAGTCCATGAAAGCTGCAAAAGAACAAATTCCGTAGTCGTTCTCAAAATCTGGACACATCTCATACGCTATAAGGTTGAGGAAAGTAGCAGCTGAAGTGTCATCCACAACGATCTCGGGAAGAGTCAGTTTTGCAGCGAACCATCCTGCAGAGAAATCTATGTCTGTTGGCCTCCGTGTCGCGCTTGACTTAAGTCTTATTCCTACTGCTCTTAGATCTTGTATGCTCCTGTATGTCATCATCTTGACATCTTCCTTTGAATTCTTCTTGACATTTTCATCTGAATTCTTCTGACTCCGTTTCTTGTTGTTAGCTTCATTGCTTTTAGTCTATGTTTTAATCAGAAATGAATTGGATCATCTTACTCATGATAATAAATAATATTCAAATCTTAACTTTCTATGTGCAGTAATAATAATCACATTTTAGCAAAGAAAAAATATTTAAAAAAAGTGTTATTTCCCCCTAAAATAAATCAAAAGTCAAGAAAAAGGTGTTATTTTATCTTTTCTATGCAGTATTAATTATTTTATTTTAGTTTAACCCTCTAATTAGTATTATGTACACCCCTCTGATTACTGTCGTCCCCTTTGTAATTATAATAATAGTAGATAGACATAAAACTAATAAAAATAGTTGAAATATACTGATGAAACAAACTCTGTTTCTTATTCTGCCCTTAAATTTAGTAACCTAATTTTTTTTTTGCTTGTAATTTCTGTTGTTATTTCAATTTTTCTAGTACTTTTTTTTGTTATTTCTATTGTACCTTGGAAGTAGATGTAGTGAGGATGATTTTACGTTGAAGATCAAGAAGATGAGTTGGTGTCTCTGACTGTGACTCATTTGGTAATGGTATTGATAAGCTATGTTCTCCTTCTCCTTTTCCTTTTGGAACCATGTCCTTCTCCTTATCTGGCTGTGACTCATCTGGTGTGGCCCAATGATGACAGTCGAGGAAATTCGTCATGCTTTTTATCAATTTACTCTCGTTATCTTTCCACAATAGCTTGAGGACTTCATAAGGAAGTTGATTCTCCAACAAAAGCACATCCATCATCACAAGAACCAGCTGATCAACCTTAATATTCATGTGCCCTGGTTCATCAAGCTTGGCTTTCTCCATGATATGCAGCAACGAACAGCCATCCACGAACAGCATCCATGACAGCTTTTCTTCGAGGCTTCGAAAGCCTTCAAGAGACTTTCCAGTTAAAGTTAAAACATTGTCGCCAAAATGACCCTTCAGTTCATCAATGTTATCTGCAATCTTTTTGTGTAGATCCTCTGGAATGTGTCCAGTGTTTTCTATGTATTTCGCCGCCCACCTAAGCTTGTACTTCTCTCCTAACTTCAGATTTGTGTTGTCATGATGGATAGGACCTATCGACACTAACTTGGGTGAGTAATGCTTCTCAAAGTTTTTTCTATTTCTGAGATACTCTTGCACCCTTTGTATCTTTGGTCGTGAATTTTGGGGTGTTTGCTTTGATTTTTGTAGCTCCATAAATTTTTCTTTAATAGTTTGGGATGCCATCATATGGTTCAGAGATATTGATCTTTCAAACTTGACGAAAATGTGTATTATATAATATGGGCTCAATATAGTGCTTTAAATTTTCATGCTCTTGAAACTTTACCTAATGAACAAGATAACTAAATATGCCTGCTTAAAATAATCTGACACTTCTACTTTAATCAGTTTTTATACCTGCCCTCTTCATATGTCCATCACTTTACTCAATGGACAAGAAAAGTAAAAGGATCTTTGCTTATACTATTCTTGAATTTGACTAATATGTCCTCAGAATAAACTAAAGTACATCTAATCAATTCTAGTTTATTCTCAATAGATTCAGGTTCATGTTTTTCTAAGAGAAATCTCCCTACCAGTTTTATTATCTACATGCACTTCTAAAGTACATATAAGCAAATAAACAAAGCATTCAACTACATACAGGAAATGTGACAAGATTGTTATAACTACTTTTCTTATTAGCTCATTTGGTCTATTCACTTATTGCAATGTTGATGAATACAATATTAAATAACTTATCTAAACAAAATTGACATAATCTCGACAATATAGAAACACGCAGATCATCTATGAGAATATTAATTTAAATAAATTAACTTGAAATATGAAAATTCATGTTTCAATTCAAACACACAATACAGAAAAGCCACTCTTCCTTTCTGAGATACTCATAGTCAAGAGTCAAGAAGGGACACACCAACTTAACCAAAAAATTCAAAACAATCCGCAGAGAAGTGAAGTACACTACTTGCCTTACCAGAAGACAATTATTATGCGCGGTGCATTATCAACACACACTCGACATATTTTTGTTACGAAATCTTCATCGTATGAAAGCGACATTGCCATAACGAACCACCTTTATTAGCAAGCCGGGTTAATTGCAAACCATGTCTGAATGAAAGTAAGAATAAGGGCGGTAAATGCAGCAATGAATGCAATAATGGCCCAAGGATTGCTGAAGTAAGTGTGAAAACCCTCTGCTATCCATGTATTGCATCTATTACAGTAATGATCATGTATTTTGGCTCTAACATCATTATATGTTTCTGTGTTAGGTACCAAGTCAGTACTTATGATATTGAAAAGTTCGGCAACTTCCTCATCACTCCCAAGGGAATTGAGCAAAATCCCTTTTGATCTCAGTACCTTCACATCTTCAGGATGGTCGATAAGCGAGTCCATGAAAGCTGCAAAAGAACAAATCCCATAGTCGTTCTCAAAATCTGGACACATCTCATATGCTATCAGATTGAGGAATGTAGCGGCTGAAGTGTCGTCCACAACGATCTCAGGAAGAGTTAGTTCTGCAGCGAACCATCCTTCGGAGAAATCTATGTCTCTTGGCCTTCGTGTCTTGCTTGACTTAAGTCTTATTCCTACTGCTCTTAGATCTTGTATGTTCCTGTATGTCATCATCTTGACGTTTTCATCTGGACTCTTCTTACTCGAATTCACTTTGTTAGCTTCATTGTTTTCAATCTATGTTTTAAACAGAAATGTATTGGATCATAACAATAAAATTTCATTCCTCTTACCGAAATAAAATATCACATTTTGCAATTTTTTTTTCTTTCTATGTAGTATTAATTATTTTATTTTAGTTTAACACTCTAATCACTACCCTCTACTTTGTAATTAAAATATGGAAAATACTAACATGTGCACAAAGGGCACATGTTAGTATACCAAAAATAGAAATTATGCCAGTTTATTTCTGAAAAAGTTGAAAATTAATGATATGTAAACTTAAACTAATAAAAAAAAAAGTTGAAATCGTGATGAAATTTAGAAACGAAAAAAGGAAAAATATTTTTCTAACTGTCTCTAATATTTCTATTGTACCTTGGGTTTAGATCTAATGAGGATGATATTACGCTGAAGATCAAGAAGATGAGTGGGTATTATTGTCTCTGACTGTGACTCATTTGGTAATGGTATTGATACACTATGTTCTCCTTCTCCTTTTCCTTTTCCTTTTGAAACCATGTCCTTCTCCTTCTCTGATGGTGTCTCCGATTCATTCGTAATCAATACAGTACTATGTTGTTCTTTTCCTTTTTTGTCTGGAACTAGATTGCTAGTCTCTTGATTGCGTCGCCACCTCCGGTTCCTCTTATTATCTGGTGTGGCCCAATGGTGACATTTGAGGAAATTTTTCATGGTCATTATCAATTCACTATCGTTGTCGTCTTTCCACAATAGCTTGAGTACCACGTAAGGAAGTTGATTCTCCAACAAAAGCACATCCATCATCACAAGAACCAGTTGATCAACCTTAATATTCATTTGCCCTGGTTCATGAAGCTTGGCTTTCTCCAAGATATGTAGCAAAGAACATCCATCCACGAACAACATCCACGACAACTTTTCTTCAAGGCTACCAAAGCCTTCAAGAGACTTGCCGGTTAAAGTTAAAACATCGTCGCTGAAATGATCCTTCAGTTCATTAATTTTATCGGCAATCTTTTTGTGTAGATCGCGTGGATTGCGGCCTATATTCTCGAGGTATTTTGCTGCCCACATAAGTTTGTACTTCTCTCCTGTATTCAGATTTGTATTGTCATGATGGATAGGACCTATTGACACTAACTTGGGTGAGTAATGCTTCTCAAAGTTTTTTCTATTTCTGAGATATTCTGCCACCCTTTGTATCTTTGGTCGTGAATTTTGGGGTGTTTGCTTTGAATTTTCTAGCTCCACAATTTTTTTTTCAAGGGTAGTTTGGGATGCCATCATTCATTCAATATGATAATGGTTGATGGATATTGATCTTTCAAACTTGATGAAAATACAAATCAAAATGCGTATATATATAGATGGGCTCAGTGTAGTGCTTTAAATTTTCATGCTCTTGAAACTTTACCTAATGAACAAGATAAGTAAATATGCTTGCTTAAAAAAAACATTACACCTTCACTTTAATCGAGTTTTATCCCCAATCTTCACTACTATATAATATCCATCACTTTACTCATTGGACAAGAAAAGTAAAATTCATGGAAAAAGGATATTTGCTTTTACTGTTCTTTAATTTAACTATATGTCTTCCCTCTGTTACCATGCAGCTTCTCCTTTTATTCATTCCTTGCTTGGCTTTTAATTTCTTAGGATTAGATACCTAATTCATGTTTTTCCACAGGCTAAGTATCAGATTTTAATATATAACATACAATAAATTCGATTGCTGTCGTGTGCGATCAAAAAAATAATTTACAAAGAGTAGTACAAGGCAGTTAATTTTGGTCGTCCTCGCGAGGATTTCTGACTTAAAAAATTATCAAATAAGAACACTGTAAATAGAATGCGATAATATAAAATGAGGGGTTCCAATTATTTTGAAAAAAAACTGAAATAACAATCAATTTAAGATGATCAATTAACTGATTACGACGGTGTTCATGGGATATATCATCTGTTCAAAGAATTGTTCCCTTTTTTCTTTATGATTTTAATTCTTTGATTACAAGACTAACCAATCAACCGACTATGAGTCTTATTTGAATTCCTACCGAGATAGACTACAACCCTTAAACCATCACAAATTATGATTAACTGAAGTTCTTGCACAACCCTAAACAAAAACACAATTAAATTAGAAACGGAATTCAATCAAACCCTATAACTACCGTGATAGATTCTAACAAACCTTATTCGAATTAACACAAACAACCGCTCAGTTTGATACGAATAATCTTGACTCTAATTTGAAAGCATCAACCGATTATCTCAAAATAGATTAGAGCAATAACAATATTCGTGTTAACCAACAATCATAAATTGAAATTGCACGACTAAAACATTAAAAATGATATTATGCTACTGTAATAAATTTCATTCAGAAGATTGGAAACTAAAACAACGAATGTTTTATTTTTTATAATAAATTTTAACACTATATGCATGATTGCTTGCCTCTACCTCCATGGTGATTCTCCTTTTCTACTTTTCTAGAGCGAGGTAATCCTCCTTTTTCCTTACTTTTATTTTATTTTTGTGCTTGGATATACATTTACGGTCCATAATTTTTTTTTAAGGAAGGAATTATTTGGTTGATATATTCCCTAAAAAGAGGTTGATAGGTGAAGATCTTATCTAAATATCACAATATTTTCATAGTCTGATGCCATTTTGTAGAATTTTATTTTTCATAGGTTGTATTTTTCAGGTTGTATGCGTAGCAATTAGAAAAAAAATGTGTAACTAATAATAGTGTCGATTTTTTTTATGTGAGAGACATTTCTCATATGTCTTATTTATTCTTAAGGTGTATTTTTTCTATATATTCTTGATTTTCTTTCTCTACATAGCAAAATAAATCTATAGATATTGTTTAAAATATTAATTTTTAGCGTTAGAATATATGTGTTCGTTTGCGATACATTTAGATTTTCCAAGATCAATGTTTATAGTTTCTTTGTGATTCACACTTTTTTTTAACATTTGGGAACTATCTTTCTTTTCATGTATTAGTATATGTCTCACACTTATCTATTGGTTTGTCTTTTTCTCCACATTCATTTTCTACTCATTCCCACACATTTGACAATTCCACTCATTCTTTTAGTATTTTTATCATAGTGCTATTGATACTACCATATTCATGTGTGCAAAAGTTGTTTGTATATTTTTTATTTTCACTATTATTTGGGACGATGACAGAAGTTTAAAAATATTTTAATAGTCATTTCTTAAAATAAAAATGATTCAATAGAGCTATCAAGATTGTTATTTTCAATAAATTTATAAAAAAATTATAATGAAAAAACCCGTGCAACGCACGGGTTATATAGCTAGTGTATTTTTGTTTGGATATAAATATATGAAGAGTGATGTAGTTGCACTTCGACGGTCTCAAATCTCAATTTACACAGCTCCTTTTTTGCCCTAATTTTTTTTTCTTTACTTTTTCGTTTAGATTTCAATGATTAATTTGTTTTTCTTCTCGTTGGATAAGTTTGAATTGTCAGTGTTTTATTTGAATATAAATATACACAAAAACACCATTGAAGAGGTGGGGAGAGTGGATGATCGGTGCTTCGTAATAACATTTGAAAGAAATATCTTTTTGAGAGGATTTGAAAGAAATATCTTAATTTGATTATAAAATAATAATAAAAATTATAAAATCAGTTTTAACAAATTTTATTTAAAATTTCCTTATTTTATTAAACTTAATATTATGTGGTGAAAGATATTAACTTATTTCATTGTGAATAATGGTTTGGTCTAATTTGAAACATTTATAACATAAGAGATTAACTTGAAACTTTTAAAACATAAGAGACAAATTTGAAGTCTTAAGGCACCAAACATGCAATTAAGCCTTTTATTAAAATACGTAAAACGTCGAAAAAACCATTTAAAACAAATTAAATGGTCCTTGAAATCAGATTTTGGGATTTTACGTAGGGAAGTTATTAGCACTCTACAACATTCGTTAAGAAACGGTTACCACTAATTACTTGCGCAAGATTTTGTTGACTTCTAAAATATTTATTTCTTTTAATTATTAAATGCGAATTAAAATATGATTTTGAAATGGAAATGGTTTGGTTTTAAATAGAGGGAATTTTTTTTTGTTCATATTGTGCTTGACAAGAGTGGTTGCTTGCGATGGAAACTTCAAAGATACGTAGTTTTTGCGTAGAAAATGTTTGTTTGTTTGTTTGTTGATTTTAAGGTAAATGTTTTGTTGTGATAAATGCGAGTAAAAATAAATTGTTTGCACAACAATTAGTTGTTGTGGGTTTATTGATTTAAGTTTGAGATGATCAAATTGAAAGAGAATGTTGCGTCGATTGTACATGATCAGATTGATGACGTCCGATGCAATTGTTTTGGGTGTTAGTTGGCTCTGGAACAAAGGTAGTTGTACCTGCAGACACCTCAACGCTCAAGTTAGTTTAGAGAGCAAGAATGAGGGTTTAGGGTTGAATGATTTCGTATCTTTGGGACCGTGTAAAGTCCCCTTATATAGACGTAACGTACATGAGCCATTGATTGGCTAAAAGAAGGTGATGCTAACTCCAAATTCATTCATGGTATTATGTCATATAAGAGAATATCGGACTCAATTGTCTTTCTATCAGTTACTGGGTCACAAATCAAGGGAGTGACTGATATCAAAAGCGCAATCTTTAATCATTTTGCTAATCACTTTTGCGATGTAAACTTGGATAGGCCTAGTGTGGAAAATCTTACTTTCAAAACTCGCAATCAGGAGCATGATGGAGTTTTAACAAAACCATTTTGTGTAAAAGAGGTGAAGCAGGCGGTGTGAGACTGTGATAGTTCTAAGAGTCAGGGGCCCGATGGAATTAATTATGGCTTCTTTAAGGATTTTTGGGTTGAGCTTAAAGATGATATATTATGCGCTTCATCTATGAATTTCATTGGAATGAGAAGTTATCTAAAGGAATAAATAGTACTTTTATCGATCTTATTCCCTAGGTGGAAAGTCCTCAACGTTTGTAAGACTTTAGATCAATCTCTTTGATTGGGTGTATGTATAAAGTGTTGGCTAAGGTGATATCTAATAGACTACGTTGTGTCATCAGAAGTGTCACTTTAGAGTCTTATTCAACTTTTTTTCATGGCAGAAAAATTCTAGATGGTATTTTAATTACAAATAAGATGGTATATGATGATCGTCGCTTGAAAAAACAATTGCTCCTTTTTAAGTCAACTTTAAGAAGGCTTTTGATTTTGTTGATTCATGTTACCTTAATGATGTTATGACCAAACTGAATTTTCCTGTTTTATGGCGCAAATGGATCATGGAGTGTGTAACTACAACGTCTTCATTTGTGCTAGTGAATGACTGCCAACAGACGAGTTCAAGTTAGAACAAGGCATGTGCCAAGGCGACCCACTTTCGCTGTTTCTCTTTTAAATTGTGTCGGAAGGCCCTAATTTTATAATGAATGCTTTAGTCCGTGCTGATTTATTCTCATGTTATAAGGTTGTCCAGACAGACAATGTTAGTATTTCTTACTTGCAATTTGCCAATGACACTTTGCTACGAAAATATCTTGGATTAACTGGGATACTCTTCCTTTAAATAGGAGGATCAATGTATGAAGGTCAGAAGAATTAGATAGTTTAATTTGTCTTTACTCGGTAAATGGTGTTAGAGGTTGGGGGAGGAAAAAGGTTGTTGTGGTATCTAGTCTTAGCAGCGAGGTATGGTGAGGAAGGTGGAACTATCGATGACGGGAGGAGGGGGGAGAGTATCTTTTGTGTGGAGGAAAAATTTGATTAGTATTAAGGGTGGTGCAGAGGAGGAAGGTAGTTGGTTTACTGATCACTTACGACGTTAGGTGGGAGATGGAATAGGTAATTTGTTTTGGTGGGAACCTTGCCTGAAGGGAGGGTTACTTAAGGATAAATTCAATCACCTTTTTACCTTGCTGATAAAAAATTGGCGACTGTATCTAACATGTTTTTGTTACGTTGGGGGAGGGTGGTGAGGTTTGGAAATAACGGAGGAGATTGTTGGCTTGGGAGGAGGAACTAGAGCGAGTGTTGTGCAATTTTATCCATTGTTTTGCATGTTGATGTGAATGACATGTGGATTTGGAAACTTCATGCCTCTTCAAGATATAATGTTACTAGTGTTTACAACTCTTTGACATCAAGGAATCAACCTTTAGAGAACAATCAACCAAAAACCATTTGGCACAAAGAGGTTCATTTAAAAGTCAACATTTTTACCCAACGCTTATTATGTAACCGTTTTCCAACAACAAATAATTTAATTAGGAGAAAGGTGCTTCAACCGAATACTGATTTTTGTTGGGGTGGTTGCGGCTGTGAAGAGGATATTGATAATTTGATTTTGACATGCGACTATTTTGGTAAAATATGGTTAGATATTTACAATTAGTTGAGCTGGGTTTCATTCAAGACAACTCATGTTAAGGACCACTTACTTCAATTTCGATGGTTGGGTGGTTTCTCAAAAAACATTTGTCATGCTTTTCATTTGATTTGGTTATCTTGTGTTTGGACTATTTTGCGAGACATAAATGCTAGAGTTTTTCAACAAAAGGGGATCCTTTTCAACATATTCTAGATAAAATTAAGCTTCAAATCCTTATGGTGGTTAAAAGCAAACCACCCTAATTTTACTTTTAACTACCATATTGTACTAGAGAAAAGACAAGCACGCATTTGTCTGTTTTTCTATTACTCTTATATATATATATATATATATATATATATATATATATATATATATATATTATATAATATTACATTTG
>Ga0228711_1007419_pt1 | contig 15898 bp, 5 predicted proteins | sample MedpolnodulmetaG_2_FD_177996 | JGI IMG/M metagenome (GOLD analysis project Ga0228711, IMG submission 177996) | Root nodule microbial communities from Medicago polymorpha collected in Santa Monica, California, United States - brown nodules | ecosystem: Host-associated > Plants > Roots > Nodule...
AAAGACGAGTGAACAGTTGAGTAATTTTTAGTGTTTTTTTATTTTATTCTGAGTTAAGAATTGAAAGTGAGGATTTATTTATTTATTTATGGGTCATAAAATGAAAATTAAGGAGTATAAAATGAAAATGAAAATTAAAAATAAATTTTATCTTGAAAGTATAGTTTTTGCAACTTTTAAAATATTGAATGCGCAAATTCCAAGAAAAACCTTCTACATTTGATTTCTTAACTTATGCCCCAAGGGCACAAGTTAACATTTCCCTTTATTTATTCATATTTCTTTTTTGATATGAGGATTACACGCTCTCTCATATAATTTTGCTTTTCTCACGTAAAAAAAAGGCATTGCCTACATAAATAAATATTTAAAAAAATAAAAGTATAAAGTTATTAGAAAGGAAATAGAATAAATACAAGTATTAAGTTTAATCATCTATCATTCTTATTTGTAACTGTGTATATATATATATATATATATATATATATATATATATATATATATATATATCTTTTATTTATAATCTAACTTATTCCTAATCCTAGTTAACACTCCAATTACCACTTAAAACCCTAATTCTAAGATTTTTAGGCGCCAATCAATATTAGCCCTTGGATCTAACCCTTTTTTGCGCCATTAGTCTATCAACCCTAAATCTAATCTTGATTATCGGATGCACATATCACAACACACATAAACATTTCAAATTTTCCCTCCTTGCTTTTTGTTACAAGATGCATTGGATGCTTCCTTTCCAACTTCTGCCGTCACATTAAATTGGATTATAATTTCCCATACAAATGTGTTATACCAAGGCAAGGTGCTTTTATCACATATGATTTTTCTGATTGTATATATATATTCCATTCACTCTGTTCAACTCTCATCCTTTCAACTCACATCAGTTATGTTTTTGCTATGGCTATGGCTAATGTTCAGGTTTTGCTTTCATACTACTCCATGACCGGTATGTGCATCCCATTTTTTAGTATTCGTGTACAGTATCCCCTTTTTTCTTCCTGATACTGAAATTTGTTCATGTGTTTGTACCAGCACCTTTGAATCCAAATCCGACGTCCGAGTTGGAGAAGATCGTCAATGATCTCCGAATCAAATACCGAACCTATGTCGTCGATCTTGACGTTGAATACATAAGTTGAGATGTTTTTCTATATACGTTGTTATCGTATCCACGAAATAAATTGATTAAAATGCTGATTTTTCATGTTTTGATTTTTAGGGGATGGTTGTGTTGCCAACCCTGTTTGGTCATGACTTTGGGGACGAACTTGGTCGATACACACTGTTGGTGGACCGTAGCTACAATGAATTTGAGGTTTTGGTAGAGAGAAACAATGGTTGAATTTACCTGACTACAGGTTGGCACGCCCTCAAGGATTTTACAATGTTGCTCTTGGCTCTTGGGTTTCTATGGTGTATGTTGGTAGGGGCGAGTTCGGTGACTCAACTAAGTCTGAGAAGAAGACTAATGGCAATGAAAAAGCCGTCGACGAAGTTACTCCATGGAGCAAGTTGAGTGGCAAAAGGTCTGTTGATAGTGTTGATGAAGCTGGTATTGAAAATGAAGTTGCTCAAGTGTCGTCCAACAAACCACCGAAGTTGAAGGCTGTCAAGGTGGAGAAAAATTGAAGTGATATAAGCAATGCATGAACTTTGTTATAACGAGCCTATCGCCGTTGTTTTGAATTTTTATTTCTTTGTTTTTTCCGAATAAGCAAGTACTGTTGATGGATATTTGATTTCTGCAAGATTGTTTATGTTATGTTTAATAGTTATGCAATTAAGATGTTGTTATGGTATTACTATCTTGCCTTCTATATCATTTAATCTTCTAATTTGCGGAGTTGTATTGATTACATGTATAAGAACGCTGTGTTGCCGTGTCTTTCAGCAATTTTGACCCAATTAGATGCAATTAACATCATTTGTTTATGTCTTAGAATACTTATGTTAATATCCTAAGTAGTTAAACAGGGAAATTACATCAATCATGGTGTGGATGATTTACATTAGGATGATGATTTTATGCAGTTTGATTCTCTTATGTTTAGTTTTTTGTTATTTCTTATTCCAATCAATTGTGCTTCTATATTGCGGAAGTGTGCTAATTACGTTTTCTAAATATCGGCGTTGCCGCAACCTTGCGTGGTGTTGTGTAATATAGATACATAACATGATATGGAATGTATCCATTTTGTTATTGTATTTGTTAACTGTAATTATGTTAGTTGATCACAGCAAGAAAACATTGTGAATAATTTTTTCATATTACAATATTCTACGCCTAATACATATAGATTGGATCGACGCCACTTCAAATGTAGTATATAAGGAGATTTTTCAAAATGTTTAAACATCTGTCGTATTTCCTTAAAGTATTTTTTTTCATGTACTGTTTATTTTTCTTTGTAATGGATAATGTTTTATTCTTATACCTTCTAAACTACCGCACAGGTAAATGTTCTAGTCTTTGTTAACGCTGCTAACTACCCTCCCAAACCCTAAACCTAAATTTTTTGGCTCCAATCAATTTCAACCGTTGATCTTCAATCAAGATGATGAGCACATATCACAAGAAGAATTTAAGGACCTAAAACCTCCAGCATATGGCGTCAGTGCTTATTAGTCGTAGATTGGGCTCCATACTAAAAAATCTGCTTTAATTATCCATCAAACCTTGCACACGTTTCAAACTATTCCAGATTCAAATTTCCCTCTTCTATTAGCATTAATAGCACAACACTTTCCCATGCTTAGAAAATAGTGTTGCTCACACGCCATAATAATAGTATATCTATTCTCAATGCACAAAGTTCTCTGTACAGAGGAAGATATAATTTAGTTCTCAACAAAACCTACCTTTTGCAATCCAATTCATGTCCACTCTTCTTTCTCTTACTTCACTCCATTTTCGGTCCCTCTTCTCTCTCACTTCCATTTTTTCCTCAGCCGAACTCCTCTCCTCCGTGATTCATTCAACAATCTTCAAAACATATGAACTCCTCCATTCTTCTTCTCCAAAATAACCTTCTTATACTCATTTCCTCACTTCCCTTGCCCCTTTTTGGAAAGGATTTTACAGTTTCCTTTTTTTTGCTTTGTAACTGATAAATGACGTTTTTCAATTTGGGGTTTTCACTTTTTCATGTAATTTCGGCAACGCCGTTCTGTTCTATGGCAATCTTCGATTTGCAGTTCCGATTTTTCTTCCTTTTTTCTTTAACGTCGATGGGTTTCTTTCATTGTCATTTTGTCCTTTGATTTGTAGTTCTTCTGAGTTCTATTTTGTTTATTTTCCTTTGTTGTCATTACACCGTTTGAGTTTTTGTTCTTCTGAGTTCTAATTATTTTTGATAATATTTTACATCTTATATACCTTCATCACTGTTTTGGTTTCCTTCATCCTCACAACTTTTTCGTTTGTTTTACCCTTTTGGTTTTTGTTCATGTCTATCATTGCAATTATCTATAACTGAGTTATGCAACTTTAAAACTGTTTCGTCATTTGCATTAAAATCATCTATTTATGACGCATCTTTCATCATTTAGGATAAAGTTGATTACTTCAAAGTTATATTCTTTCAATTCAGTTGGATCAAATTATTTTGGTAGATAAGTATTCCAACCAAAAATTGTGGGCCATAAATCTTAGATTTAGTGGATTATGTTATTTCTTTTTTCTTCAGCTTTTTGCTTTATCTCAATCATTTTCGAAAGAGATTTAAATTAGAAAAGATCATTATTATGTTTTCATATCATCATTCATGGAACCTATTTGGACTTTCTTTGCATATGAAGCTTCTTTTATGGTTTCAACTAATATTATTAGTTAGATTTAGACCTTGATATTTTTATCTTTTTCATGTGATGTATGTAATGCTACGTTGTTGAAATATTTATGTTAGAGATATGATTTAAGACAAAGTTTAGGTGGCTTATAATGGAATAGAGAGAGTTGCTCATACAGATATGAATCATCACACATTCATCGATTGTTAGTTTCAAGAACCAGTTTCTTTTGTTTCATGTTAGTTTTGTTTCTTCTATTTAACATCCTATCATATGATATAAATAGTCATAGATAAATATTAATTTAAATTTTTACTAATATGATTTTGATTATTATTGTTAATTTGTAGTCCACTTCTATGATAACCTGCCTAACAAAGTATTGAATTGTTTGTTTTAGGTACACTTTAGCTTTGGTGTATTTATTCTAAACATCCCTCTCCCTTTGATGTTGTAATTGAGGCACTCAAGTTCAAAGGGAGACACATCAACATTGGGTTGAATGCCTTCATGTCAAGTTTAGAGACTTATGAGGTTCTTCAAAACTCTTGGTTCTCTAAAGACATGACATTGGTTCACAGCTTTGTGGCAATGAGATGGGATTGAATTATGAGGTTGTGGCTGCCATGGTACTTTATCTTCCTATTTAATAGGATAATAGAACAGTGTTACAATGTATGATTTGAGAATATTTAAAATATTTTGTTATTAACATTAATATCATTACAGGATAAACTCTTCTTTGTCTATTTCTACTTCTTTTTCAAGCTTAGTATGTTACTAATAAATCTATAATTTGAAGAGGAGAAAAAAGTAACATTCTAACATAGAAGGAGTTGGTTAAATTAACATTCTAACAAAAAATGACAAGCTTAGCATGTTACTAATGTATTTCTATTTTATATGCCATGAAGCTTAGAATTGAGGCACTCAACTATCTGAAAGCCAACTTTTTACTCTATACTTGAAGAATTTGACAAGAGATCTAACAAGTCTATGTAGCATTTTTCACCCAGTATGTTTATGATCGAGGAGTGATATATGATCTTATGGTATTTTTACAAGTCAGATTGAGACTTATATATTGGAGTTTGTACCATTACTTACCCTAAGGTTTAGAACAACTATGATATGATATTAGTGTATCAAAGTGAACAACTATTATGTACCAAAGTGAATCATGATTAAAAATAACTGGCAGTGAATCATGGCAATTGGTTTGTGGTAATGGAGTATGAAAATTGTATTACATGACAATATAATCTGATTGAGATCCTCATTAAAATCGGTTGGGTCTATAATATTTTATGCAAAATGAATTGTCGAAGTAAAAAAATTAGATGCAGACTAACCTTCGACAAGACTTTTTTTTTTGTTCTATATATTAGCAATAAAAAGAAAACTATTTTTTTCAACATATGATATATGACATTGACTGTACAATATACCATCATATAAGTTAGTCTTCGTCAAGCTTCACATTTTTCCTATTATAAGTGTTTTTGAGGAACTTCCTATTATAAGTTAACTATTGTTTGAATAATTATTTTATTCCAACTTATGATACATGACATGCATATTTAGTGTTAGATGATGATCAATTGAAGAGTTATACACTTACAGAGATTGGAAAATTGTTGCAAAGTCATGGTAAAAATACGAAGCATGATTATACGATGTCTCACCCTGATGTTTCATTAATCTAGCAAGCACGCAATTTGTTGATATATGACGAGTTAAACTATGACAAGCACATTGGCTAATGAGCATGTTTAATTAATGTCAACCATGACATTGAAACAGAAAAGAATATATGGCATAATCATGGCAAGAGTTAATGTGAATCAACCTGGTGTTTTCTTCCTATATGGATATATGGTGGAACAAGTAAAACTTTTATTCGGAGAGCTATGTCATCACTAAAATATGAAGAAGCTAATATCTCAATGTAACATTTTTAATTTTACCTAATATATAATAATGCATTTATTTTATATTTTTAGATGTATATGACCCGTGCGGCAGCTCGGGTAGACGATCTAGTATATATATATATTGCTAACTTATACCAACATAAAAATAATAAGGTCTAAGTTAATAAGTCTGCACATTTTTATTGGGGATAAGAAGATTGAAGCAAGTTTTGGGAGAAGGAAGAAGAAGGGTTTTGAAGAAGAGAAGGGCAAATTGGTCCTTTCATGGGTTTCAAGAGGCATTGAGGGAAAATAGCAATTTCTCATAGAATTTGCTAAGTTACATAGCCATTTCTCCATGTCAGTGTCACATCACGAATCTCAGTCCACATCATTAATCAAATGAGATTAGGGTTAAAAGTGAAATAATTAATATTTGTAGTTGCTCTTTGGAATGATCAGTAAGTTCATAGATAAAAACTCAAATGAAATATATTACAGGGACGATTTACATGAATATGTCACCTTTTTTTAAAGTATATATTACAATGACTATATTACCCTTCAAGAATAGGTGGGTAAAGATTACCCATGTGAGTTGGCATCAATTAAATTTTTTCATTTGCCTTCTACTATTTATAACATAAATAATAGTTAAAAATAGTGGAAGACAAATGAACAATTTTTATTGGTGTCAACTCATATAAGTAATCTTTACCCACCTTTTCTTGATGGGTAAATAAGAATTGCCATATATAATACATATTAGGGGTGTTCAAATCCAAACTGATCCAAAATAAAACCGCAAACCGATCCAAAAAAACCAAAAACCTCCAAAACCAATTTTTTTTGATGCATTTGGATGTTGTTTTGTAAAAACCGCTAAGATCAAATTGAATTTCGGATCACTTTTTTATAACCGAACCAAACTGAACTGAACTGAAAAGTAAATATTAATACTTATTTATTCTTTTGTTAGTATATTATATTGAATTATTATGTTGCTGGTTGGTTTTTAATATTATATATTGCACTAATTTAATCTACATTATTATTACTTTACTTCATATGTTTAAAAAATAATCGATAATTTTCTATGTTGTAATTTAAATTTTTTAATATATTTTGCATCAAACCTACTCCCCCCGTCTCGATATATAAGCACCCTTTTATAAGAGGCAAAGTGTGCTTATATATAGGGACGGAGGGAGTATTATTTTACCGTGTTTGTGTTATATTAATATTAATAAAAACATTATATTCTTAAAGAATATATATTTTGCATTTTGGATATCAAAAAACGGATCCAAATTAAACCGCAAATGTTTGGATCGGACCAATTCAATTTTTTTAGAATAGTCATCCAAACTGAACCGAACCGCGTGTTATTTTTATTTTGTATCGGATGATATTTTGCCTCAAAACCGATTCAAACTGCACCGCAAACACCCTAATACATATATCATCATCTCAATAATGTTGTGTTATTAAGCATTTTATTTTATAATTTTAATTTACTAATTTATATATTTTTACGCAAATTGCTAGTTTGGCTATGCTATTGAAGATATAGATACTACATCAATAAGTCTTAACACAATTAGTAATACTAACATTGTTAGATTGTATATATTTGCTGTTATGTTGAGTTTGAACTCAAGATCTTTCACTTTAGATGTCTAAGTTTAATTGTGGTGTTTAATAAACAATTCTATATCTCGCGAAAGGAAATTCCACACAAAAAGAAGATACCCATGCTAACAAGAATAACCCAAACAAAAATAATATCAAAATAATAGTTTTTTTTTGGTGTGTAATGGCTGGCATAGAAAACATTTAATTGCTATTTAATATCATAGCATATTTATTTTAGATTATGTTTCAGATATTTACCACAAATAAAAATGCTAGGGTCACACCCACTATCACTCTCTTTTAAGACACCCAATAAAAATTAGATGTGTTCCACTTTTTTAATTCAATTAACTTAAAACCTGTTCAATCAGTTTCTAAACATTTGATTTTTTTTTAATAATTTACTACAACAGTTGGAGAGAGAAAGAGAAGAAGAAAAAGAAGAGAGAGAAGAGTGTTGAGAAACAAGGGTTTTTCTATCACGTGCAAATTTGCACATGTTAAGAAGTTTTAAATAGTAACTTTGCATTGTAACTTGTATATTTTATATTAAATATATAACTTTTTAATAAATAATTATTTATTTTCAATAAAAATTTACTATTTTTAGTAACTTTAACATATACAATGTTGTACATGTTAGACAAACCTGAGAAACATTATGGATCTTGAGTTGGATTCAACCTTTCTCTCTTCTCTATGAGGTTCATTTCTGATTTTTTTTTCAATTTAATTGCTTTAATTTCAATGAAATTTCAAAAAATCATAAAAAGAATTTCGACACTCTCTAGCCAATGCAACCATGTCTGCACCGTTCTTTTACAGTGTCAAGAGCCAATTCATAGTAATTGAACATGAACCAATTCTTTTACATTTAAACGAAACAGTAATTGAACAAAACCCAATTCATCAAATTAAAAATATTCTTTCAAATGCCAAGTCTACAGACGAAAATTATCAATTTAATTTTCTAATTTTCTAACAAACAAGAAACACTAATCGAACAATAGTCAACAGCTTCAATCCAAGAAGATGATATCTTTTTTATAACAACCCAGTTAGCCATATTGGAAATGCTTCGGGTTTGTAAGATGAGGATGAAGAAGCAAGAGGAGATCCTCTTGAAGTCATTGGATTTGGCGGTGGCTTTGAGGGTGACCTCGAAGGGAACTCATTCATCTCAACACTATTCTCTCTCTCCAACTGTTGTAGTAAATTATTAAAAAAAAAAATCAAATGTTTAGAAATTGGTTGAGCAGGTTTCAAGTTAATTGAATTAAAAAAAGTGGGACACATGACTAATTCTTATTGTATGTGTTAAAAGAGAGAGTGTTAGTGGATGTGACCCTAGCATTTCTCCCACCGTGGAGTGAGAAAAAAATTACTCCATTCAATTTTAAAACGTGTGTAAATTTTTTGCTTTTCTATTATCCTTTACCTATGATTCTGGCATATTCAAACATTACAGACCTAGTATTCTAGTGGCATGAGTATTTTGTACGCTTACACATAATCATATTTGTAAACTTAAACTTTTTATAATTTTATGCTAATAACCTAAATGTTATGAGCTTATTTATTAGAGGTGATTCCAGCCAAAATAACCCTGGACTTATGCATTTTAAAGAATAAACCATTATTTATTTTTACACATTGAGCTACATATTTATCATCACGAACTTGTGATTATTGCTCAATTAAAATCCATCATTTGCTTTTAACAACAATCAATGTGCTTCCTTAAAAAAATCAACAATCAATATGCTGATGTGGATTTGTTTAAACGTGGTTGAAACCAAAGAGAGTGTGGATCTGTTAAATTCTCTTTTAATTTTTTTATCAAGGGAAAATAATAAAAAGTTAAGCATCCCTAAAAATAAAAAACTAAGCAATTCGTTGTCTAAATATCCCAGAGATAACCACCAACAGAGTGATAGTTAGCTGAGGAGGATGAGACATCCACATCTTTATGAAATCAACATTTTTAACACCAAACTTAACCAACCTGTCATCACATTCATTGTCTTCTCTCAAAGTATAATTTTAATTCTATCATCATATAATATAAATCTATTTTTTGATTTAAATATAAATATAATATACATATATAATCATGTGCATATAAAAAAAAGAAAGATTACCAATTGAATCTAAATAGTTTTTTTATGAGATAATCGAAATCTTTTTTAATCATTTCAAATAAAACATTTTAATAGGTGATGTTAAAACATTTTATTAGGTGACAAAGTAATAATAATTCGATGGTTAGAGCTTAGTTTTTTTTTTTTTTTGTTTGAAAGAAGTGAGAGCTTAGTTTTGTTACCTTAATATTGACGACTAAAATTCCCTTGGAGACGGTAGTTAGACCATTAATATTGCTTTAATTGACAAAAAAAATTATACTACCCTATTTTATTTTTCACAAATATTTTAATTCTAATAACACGCAATTTGAATCAAATTACATATAATTTATTTTCCTTCAAAATTATGTATCATTTAACTTTATCAAGATGTCTTTTTAATCTTACCAAAGGAATAATGAATAATCAACAAAAAGAGAATAACTTAATGATTGAAGATTTCATTTGATCATTCACACTTTTTTTACGGTAAAATCTAGTTGTCGATAAAAAATATTATCAAAGTAGTCTTTCACATTTTCAAATTGGTGACAAATTAATCCTTCTATATCTTATAATTTTATTATAAGTTAGAGACTAATTTGACCTATGTATAAAAACGTCAGAGATTGGTTTGAGTGTGATTGTGTAACCAAAAAAAACTGTGTTCCGAGATAACTGTGAGGGTTAAAATTGAGTCATTACTCTATTCCTTAAAAAACAAATGGAGTCATTACTCAACACTAATTAATAATTCCAATCAATTTAATGGCTGGTTAATTCTACAATTAATTTGATTTCGTTTTTTTCGGCCTTCGATATCCATTTGCATCGTCACATCTCTATAACTAGCCTCCCTTAACGCAAGAAAAAGTACAGAAGTAATTGGTGAGAATTAAGAGAAAAATCAAGAAGGGTAGTCGAAGTTCAAAGGAAGAAGACATAGAAAACATCTTTAAGCCTCTATTTGAGGTATGTTTTACAAGAAAAATGTTATTTGTACACCATTTTTTGATAACTTTTAAACAACTTTTTTTTCCATACTCACGTAATGTTCTTATCTTTTTTGTGTTTTCTTTTTCTCTCTATTATTTTTGAAGGATGTTACAAAAGTTGTCATCAAATAATGGTTGTATAAATATCATTACTTCTTTCAAAAATTCATCTATGTTGTTACTCGTATCATGAAGCTTCGTTTTCTCTCTCTTTGGTGCTACGCTCACTTTTGTTAATTTTCCTGATTGCTAATTTGTGCGTATGTTAATAATATCATTATTGTTTCCCTCAAAAAAATATTATTATTGTTTTTTTTGGTACTCATACACTTATTTTTTTTAGGGAATTATTATTATTATTATTATTATTATTATTTTGAGAGGTATTGTAACTTGGATCAGGATTGACAGCAGTCACCAAAATCCTACAGTCAGTGCAGTCACCCTATTTTGACCATGAGATCGATCTAACGTTTACAAAAAAGCCATAGCCGCCTCTCCACTTAAAGCAGCGTGTAGTGCATCTTCTCCATTCGTAGCTATATGCCTTGCAACTAGACAACAATGCAAATTGCTCCCTTGAATACATTCTATATTAATGTTCTAACCTGATTAAACCCTATATTGATTACAATTTGTGGGATCTTTCTCCTCATATTTATTTTTGCCTTGAATTAATGCTCGCTCCTATATTTTATTTGTTGCACAGTCTGTACCTTTGCACATGAGAATCATCACGTGCACTAAAAATTCATTGGCTTTTGATTGTTTTCCTTTTATTATTCCTTCTATTTATAAATAAAAAAATTACATCCGGAGTCATTGTTTTTCTAATTATTACCTTCCATAAATTACCATATATTCGGTGCAGTGGACTAGTATTTTTTCATTACCATTACTATTTTTGTGGCAAAGAACGAGTGTTTGTTAATACTTCTTTTGAACAATTTTTAAGTTTAACTTTCTCTCATTGTAGTTTGTGGAAGAAGAGATGAGTTGTTTTTCTTGCTTCGGTTATCTTTGCAACAAAAATGTTGACAATACTTCCGCTACTGCAGGTTCATCTTCCAATTTTATTTATTCTTTCTAAATAAATATTATTATTATTATTATTATTATTGACGTTTGCTGTGTGGATTTTACGTAATTATGTGTCATTTGTTACCTTCTCATGCGTAGCATATCTGCTCATTGATTATATTTAGAAATGAGAGATTAAATTAAACAAATACAACACTAGATTAAAAAAATATAAAAAAATACAGCACCCTCTGAAAATAATAATAACACTGATCCTGTCTTATACCATGGACGATCACTGGATTAGCAAAAAGAGGTGTTGAGAGATAATTTTTTTAGAAGCCGCGACAAAATAGATATACGGTGCACAGAAATCAAATCAGTGTTGAATTGTTGCTTCTAGTTCTATCAAATCAGTGTTGAATTGCTGCTTCTAGTTCTATTTGCTAGTTCATGGTTTTTTTTTTTTTGGTAGATTAAATAGTTCGTGAGATTAATTTTATGGTGATAAATGAGACAACTCATGTACTACCATTTTTTTTTATAGCAAAAACTCATGTACTACCATGTATAAATAAGTTTTCAGCGATCGATCAATAAATATCACAATTAAATTAAAGAATATGGAATGTGATTTATATTGATTTAATGGTAAATAATATATTTCTCTAAAACATATTATAATTTATAGAATAATAATTAGTTGTTCAATATTTTATAAAAAAACCTCAAAAAAAATAGTTTGTTAAGTATTGACGTACAACTCTAGAATATTTTAGAATAGTTTAGTTTTTGGCTTAAGAAAGCGAGTTGGAAAAAGTGTTGAAAAAATAATGTTGCTAGCACTACTTGTGTACTCTTAGTCTCATATTTTATCATGTATACGATTTTTTTTTTTAAATAAAGTTTGTGCATTCAATCATCACAATGTTGCAATTTTGGTCATAACTTATTATTGGGGTGTCCACATCCAAACCAATCCAAAATAAACCACAAACTTATCCAAAAAGACAAAAAAATAAACATCGCTACGAAAGTCTAATGGATGTATGGATGTGCTTTTTTAACAACCCCTTATATCAGATCGGTTTTTGGATTCATTTTTCACAACCGAACCTGATTGAACCGCATACATAATTATTAGTACTTATTTTTTATTTGTATAATATATTGCATGATTTTATTATTTGTTGGTTTTTATTTATTTTTTAAATAATAACTATCAATTGAATTCAATATATCTTTTTTTTTACAATTTCATGTGTTTCAAACACAATCAATTATTTTTTATTCTTAATATTCGTCCAAACCGGACCAAACCATTGGTATTTAAATATTTTTGATTGGTTAACTTTTTACCTCATAACTGATCCAATCCGACTTTTTTGTTTTTGTTTGGAATAGAGGGAAAGTTTGAGAGTGTGAGTAGTGGTGACAGCAACACGTCAACAACTAGTTTTAGTTTTGATGAGCTTGTAATTGGGACCGAAAATTTTAAGGAATTGCTGGGGGTAGGTGGTTTTGGAAGTGTTTACAAGGGTCGTCTTCCAAACGGCGAGGTAACTTTCAGGAATGAATTCTTTTTGACTAAAATAAAATATACTTTTGGTTCACTAAAGTTAATTATAAATGTTTGTTATATTTTCCATCTGCAGATTGTTGCGGTAAAACAGTTAAATCCTGATGGATGTCAAGGTTGTCGTGAATTTATGACAGAGCTTGATATTCTAAGCGTGCTGCGTCATTCTAATCTTGTTAAGTTAATTGGTTATTGCACCAATGGAGATCAGATGCTTTTGGTTTATGAATACATGCCTAAGGGATGTCTTGAAGCTCATCTTTTTGGTAAATGTATTTTTTTTTTTTTTGGACCAACTTTATATGAGAAAACACATCAATTAGATCATAACTTATTTCTCATTTCAGATGTTACCCAATACAAAGAACCATTAAGTTGGAGCACTCGAATAAAGATTGCTCTTGGAGCAGCTCAAAGTCTTGAGTATCTCCACTGTCAAGTGGATCCACCGGTTATCCATCGAGATTTGAAATCTTCAAACATTTTACTTGAAAATGACTTCAGTGCAAAACTGTCGGATTTCGGACTTGCTAAACTTGGACCAGTTGGAGACGACACACATGTTTCAACCCGAGTGATGGGTACTGAAGGCTATTGCGCACTGGACTATGCTATGATTGGCAAATTAACTAAACAATCTGATATCTACAGTTTTGGTGTGGTTTTGCTGGAACTGATCACCGGACGTAGAGCCCTGGATACTAGTAGGGAAGCAAGAGAGCAATACTTAGTTTCATGGGTAAATATTTATTTTGAATTGTTTCTTTAAAACTAAATCTATTTTTAAGGGTGTCTTAGCATTTGTATGTCGGTGTCGGACACTCACACATGTTAGACATTTTGACACCTTCCATTAGAAATGTGTCTATATTTAAATTACTTCTTACACTTACGTTTTCTCTTCTTCTTTTCAGTGTCTCCGATATTTGAATGAACCGAGAGAGTTTATTATGCATAAGGTTGACCCTCTTTTGCAAGGACAGTTCCGCAAACGAGATCTATGTCGTCTGATTTTAATGATTGATATGTGTCTCCGGGAGAATCCAACAGAACGTCCAGCCATTGGTGAAATTGTTGCTGCACTAAAATACATATCTTCCAAGAGTACCTCTAAAGTGTATAAACATGGTGTGCGCAGCTAACCGTTGCAACCACATTTCCAACCAGACAGAAGTTAATTTACATAGGTATTAGATTCTAGGTTGTTTTTCATTTATGTTCATGCTTTAGATTTTTGAGTATAGATTTCCATAGAGGCTGGCTTGATCAGTGTATGCAACCAAACGAATGCTTAGGCTTTAAACTTCATTTATTGATTGTAGTGTTGAATAGTTTTTTCAAGGCTATTATGTAAAACATATTGGCTTTAGGGGGCTGCTTTTTTAATATCTGTTTTGTTGAGTGTTTTTGGTTGTAATTGCATAAGTGTTATTTTTCTGTTTTATGGCTTAATTTCTTTTGTTACATTATCATCTCATTTGGCATAACTTTTGATGTGTATTTTGTTTTCGAGTAAGAGAAATTACAACATTCACTTCACACACATTACACATCACTTATTTCTACTGGATCCCATTGATTATGGATAATTTGAAGTATATATATAAATAAATAAAAAATAGGTTTTAATATGTGTTTCGTCCCTACAAATTAGGGGTCATTTAAAAATTGGTCTTTGTAATTGTTAACCCTGTCATTTTCCCTGCAAAATTTAATCATTTAAAATTTTGTCCCTCTCCCCACTCAATCACTGCCACGTCACTGATTACCTGACGTGACAGTTCTAATTGGCTTATTTCATGTGAACGGACCAAAATACCCCAGAAACTTTCAAATAAATTCAAAATTACAAAAATACCCCTTGAAATCTTTTCATCTACTCTTCTCCTCCCACTACCCAGACTCATTTTCCTTAACAATGTGGAATGTTTCAGAATCAATGGAAGAATTAGAAACAGCAACAACGTTGTATCCATCCAACCCCACAAATTGTTTATTGAAGACCCTAAAATAAACCTTCATTCTGTGGGGAAACAAAAGCAACAAACAAAAGCAAAAAAAATTAAAGGAATCAGTTACAATTCAAACAAAGATTATGAAAATGTTACAAGTAAACAACAACCATTAGTTCAAACACATATAACAAGGAGTTTTCAAATCAAACTCAAACTCTTACTATAAATTTCAAAATTTAAAGCAAAGGAGTTTTTCATAATGACATTTTCAGTTGATGATCCAGGAACCAATTAAATTGATAATTTTCAATTTATTTTTTTCTTCTTTTCACCAAGGTCTACTTCTGAATTATTTTTTCTTAATTTTCTGTTATATTGATTGAAATTCAATTCACTCTACAGATCTTCACTCCTAGTGCTTATGAAGCACGTGATTTCGTCATAGATCAGATGTTCAATCAGAAGGGAGAGGTAAAGGATTATCAAATTACATCGATTCATCTTGACACATTCCTTGTTAAATGTTCGGTTGAAATTGCAGCTTCTTGCAACATTGATTCAAGAAGGTCAAACAAAGATGATGAAAATGTTACAAGTAAACAACAACCATCAGTTACAATTCGACCTCGCATTCAGATCCACCGCCATTCAGATCTACCACCGTAACGACGACGGCCATCACCGGAAATAGGGCCGGTTTTGTTTCTTTGTTCGCAACACAACAATTGTTTCTTTTCTCCCCTGTTACCTCTGAGGTTGATGAGATCGGTGAGGTAGCCGGTGCGTTTGAAGGAGTACGAGAACGCCGTCGCCGACGATGGAGATGAAGATGTTGGCGAAGATTTTGAATTGGGAAGAGAGGGGGGGG
>Ga0228711_1007423_pt1 | contig 15888 bp, 8 predicted proteins | sample MedpolnodulmetaG_2_FD_177996 | JGI IMG/M metagenome (GOLD analysis project Ga0228711, IMG submission 177996) | Root nodule microbial communities from Medicago polymorpha collected in Santa Monica, California, United States - brown nodules | ecosystem: Host-associated > Plants > Roots > Nodule...
CAAAAAAAAAAAAAATTAACAATTTTCATAACAGTTGATAAATAAATGATACATATAAAAAAGGAATAAAATTAGGTTAATTAAACCCTAAGATCACTATTTGCATACAACTACAGGGAAAAACGAAAATGAATTTACAGCATCGTAATGAGAGATGATTGTATACATACAATGGCACTTATATGAATCAACCTGAGTTGAAATGGCGAGGTACCTGACGAATGAGGTGAGACTGAGGGATAGAAATGAGGCATTTGGCGCTCCAAAGGGGATCGTTGAGGTCGGCCCCATGGCGTTCAAGCTCAGTCGCTAAACCACCGTCGATGATGGCGGTTCCGCCGGTTCGATGGAGGAAATCCGATATCAGTGATGACGACATTTTCACGCCGACAAAGGAGGGGAGAGGAAGACAAAGTAAAAAAGTGGGGTTATATAAATAAATTAATTTAATTAATATGTCTCATGTTACTATCATAAGCAAAAAATTAGTATTTTAGATTCATTAATTAAATAAATCAAAACTGTATACATCAATACAATAGTGATCGGAGGATATATGTTCTTACATTAATTAATTAACGAGACAATTATGTGTTTTAATATGAAGGAACATATCATTGAAAATGATATTTTTTCTATCCATTAATTTTTTTATAGATTAAAGATTATGCTAACAAGTGTCTTTAAGACACTAGTTAAGGATTCAAAAAAGGAAACAATTGTTAAATTTTATGTAGAAAATATTACTTTTTGATATTTCAATAAGTCAAATACACAATTTTTAAGATAAAGTTTTTACTGGGGCATAGCAGAAACATGGGACCTGCCTGTAACCCGGTAAACCCGACAATGAAGAAAGACAAACGGTGCGGATTGTAACGGTTTACGGGTCTATGGGTTGAATTTTTCAGTCACAAACGGTTGTTAACGGACGGGTGCAGGTTTATAAAAATTGATCCGTCGGAATTCGGAACCGACCGAACACGTTACAATTGTTGAAGACAGTATCCATATATTAATACATATATATTTACATGTACTTGTCCAATCACAACTTTTACTAAAGCACACCTATTTGCGTATACTACACCTGCATGTTTATTGGGAAATACAAAACCACACTGTCCATAGAAACCAGTAAACCGCATTGCCCATAGAAAGTTAAAGCAGTACTTGTATGACCATTTAATCTCTATGACACATCCAACTTTTCAGTATACAACCAAATACAAATGCCATATTAAAATTAATTTACAATTTCCAATTACCAAGTAGTAGTACAAGTACAACTACTTAATTTTCTTTCTTTCTTTTATATTGTGTAGTAACTAAAAATGTCATTTATTGGCATTTTTCTTCTAAAGTCGTGTAGAGGTCAAAGTCTCATCTGCTCTATGCTCTTCAAAGCTCATCTCATGCGACTCATGTCTACAATGGAGAACCACCATAAAACTCCACCTTTTACATGAGACTTGAGAAAATCACCATGCTTCATCATTTCCTTCTTCTCAAAGTCGATGATGATGCCTCTCCACTCTATTTTTTTCTCTCTTTTTTTAGTTGGTACCCGAATATACCAATCCGAGCAACCCGTGACCCGGACAACCCATAACTCGCCAAAACCGAAGTCGGAATCGGTCGAAATCAGGCTTGAGTTTTGGACGCATGGTTTCGTTCAGGTGGTCAATTTTTGACCCGAACCCCTCCGAACCCACCCGATGCTCTACCCTAGTTTTTACTTTTAGTTTCTAAACAAATGCTTCAAATACACTTCTTAACATTTCTCAAAGATTAATCACTGTCAAGGGACAATGAAAATCTACCTAAACATAATAACCAAAAAGTTAGAAATCGCCTCATAACAAAGCAGAACATAGAATTAATTTTTTTATTATATTTAAAATAATTAAGAGAATAAAAGGTAAAATTAATCCCAAAAAAGTAAAATTAATGTTTTGTGAGTGTGTTTAAGGAATTTATACTTGATTATGGAACTATTCAAAAATAATCTTCTTGGATTAACAACAACCCTTGTTATGTTTTTTTTTTATAAAAAAAACCTTGTTATTTTTATTACTAGTTTGAGTTAAGGAATAAGAAGATAAAAAGCTGGAGGTTATGAATTCTAACTCAAACAAATGAATAATTTTTTTATCTAACAACTAGTATTAAGGTTCAATCAATCAATTGACAAGAGAATCAACCCATTTGTCAATTGGTTTAATTGCAATTTGTTGATAGTTTTTTAAAATTGTATCAAACTATTATGGTTCAATTAATTACTTTTTTTTTTTTTTAATTAAAACAAGTTATGTTAGAATGTTTTATGAGAAATAAGTTTTGTGAATTTCTTTTAAAATTGAACTAAATTCGAACATAACTAAAAATCTCATCAATTCGATCTCCATTCTCGTTCCTTCAACATATGCTTATATTTAAATAACTTTTGATCTTATCCACATTTTATTTATTTTTTAAAAAGCTAATGATGTTCGTAAAAAATGTTGATGAATGTTGATTCAATTGATAATGATTTACGCTAAAGCAAACACTTGTACATAAACGAGGGTTTTGAAATTTTGACGACTAAAGTGGCAATTTTCAAGTCTTGGCAACAAGATCGAATTATACCACCTATATTGATTGTATTGCTCTTTGACCTTTTGAACATGTTTATTATTATCACGAGTAGCTAAACTCATTGGATTATAATTGAAGGATGAATGTATATAGTATTGTTTGAGCCATGTAATCTATGAGTTCTCTATCAATACATTTGAACATATGTTTATTCATTACATATTGTGTTTAATTCTATTTATTGTCTGATCAATATCGAATTGATTTTATGTTATAATTCACTATCAACAATAGGTTATGTAACAAGGGGTAGGTAAAGTGATCTCTTGTTAATTTATCTAATCATAGAAAATTAAGTAGTTGAATGAGAAATTAATCTTTGGATAAACTGAGTGTCACAAAAAACATTAGGGTATTATTTTAGATAAACGAAATCATGAGCCAAGAAATTGGTTTTGGACTATTTTGGTTAACTATTATGAACGTAGGAGTCAAGTTGTCATTATTTAAGACTTCGAATTACAAAAGGGAACATAGAAAGATCCCCTCCAATTTAATTCAGTCTTTCATTTCGTTTCCTTCAAACACTAAGAAACAAACAAAGAAGATGAAAGGCAAAGGAAAGTCTTCAGAGCTAAGTTTGTAAGCGTGTCTGATTTAGTAACTTCTAGCATTATCATGTCTTGTGTGGAAAGTCTGATTATAAACATTATATTGCAAAGCAAATGTTAGATTTAGGAAGAAAGTGGGAACAAGGTTTCAGAGGAACTTGTTGAAAAGGAAATAGAAGTTAAGAAATACCTTGACAAGTTAGATAAGCTAAGTAAGAAGTTTGATGAAGAATAAGGTAAGATAGAAATAGTGTGCTATAGGGTTATGATTTTTCTTGTTCTTCTTCTTAATTAAATACTTGCAATTTTCCATCTTCAGGCACCTCTATAATGGAATTTTCTCCATATCAAGAGTCATTGCTAAACCTCTAACCATTTGCTTGATGAGCTCAAATCTCATATCACTTGGACAATTTGTTGTTGGTAATTTTGAAATGTTTAGTATTGAAAGATATTTCAAATATATTTGTTGCTTAATACATTTTATATGCATAGTTACTTTTATAAGTACAATACTACATGTGTTGAAAATTTTGTTCGTACTTACTCGTTATTTTTCAAAGTTCAATGCAACATTAATATCCTTATGTCAGGTATTTTAAATGCTTCGTATTGCTTTGAGCACTGAAATTGTGTAATAAATCAATACTTCCTCTGATTCGAAATACATGTCGCAATATGACAGTGTGCACTATTCATGTAAAATAATTTGACCTTTTTTATATTGATATATAATTATAAATTTCAATATATAAGATGTTGTTTTTATGCGTGTGTGCGTGCGTGCGTGTGTAAGATGTTCGATTTCGATTTGTTTCGATGAATATTTTCAAAAAGAGAAATGCTAGCAACACACCTTCTAACACACACTTTTCAACACATTCTCTTTGATTGGTTAAAATTCACATGAGTCCCATATAAATTTGGTGGGTTCCATGTGAATTTCAACCAATCAAAAGGGTGTGTTGAAAAGTGTGTGTTAGAAAGTGTGTTGCTAGCATTTCTCTTTCAAAAATAATAGATAATTAAAAATATTAATGATCAAAGTTGTGGATTGATATGTGTGAAGTGGTCAACTACAACAATATGTATTTATGGATAACAAATACCTGATCTTGAACTATAGTTTAAAACTAAAGAGTGAACTTTTTTGTGAAGTTTGTTTGATTTGATTTCATAAAATCTAAATATTAAGAAATTACTATCTTTTTTTGGAAATTGTATTAGAAGTCTCCATAACTTATACATCACATCATAGATTCAATATAAGATATATAATTACCTAATAAGAGATTAAATTGAGCGTATATGACTTCCCTAACTTTAAAAGTAAATAGCCATACCGCTCTACTTATACTTTGGCCTGTTTATCAAATGGTTTCTGACCATAATATAATTCAGTTTATGATTGATTATTTACATAGATGTTTAATCTAAATGCTTTCCACTTCATGTCTTTCAACTACAAGAACCAAAACAACATTAACTCGTTGTGATGTAACATTAAAAACAAAATAATGGCATCAAACAAATACTAGTTGCTCTAAAGATTTGCATGATTTAAAGAACATGGAAGAACTTGTTGAGTTGAAACCTTAACAATGGTCAATAAACAACTACAACTACATAGGAGAATCTCACCAAGGTATAATCTGACGCATCTGTGTGAGTGTCATGTTTATAATTGTGTCCATGCTTCACAATCTTGCTTAATTTTTTAATACTTTAATAAAATTTATTGTTGTTGTTATGTTAATGTTCATTCTTATTTAATGTTTATTCTGACAAGAAATTGTTTCCTTTTGTATATTTTTCTAACAATTATCAAGAATTACGAAAGCAAACCTATTTGTTTTTGGTTTTAAAAAAAAATATGCAATCCTGACTTCTTGTATCGAAGGTCTTAAGCCCCCTCTGCTTTCTCAAGTTTTTTCTTATACTTCTTTTTCTTTGTATCTTGCCATTTTTTATAACCAGAACCCAGAGTAGAAAGATCGTGTAAAGTTGTTGCGGTACTTCTTAGCGTTTTTTTCTACAAGTTCCTCTGAGACCTTGTTATAACTTTCCTATCAAATCTTGACATTTGTTCTGCAATATAATGTTTATGACCATACATTCCAGACAACATATAATAATACTAGAAGTTACTAAATCAGACACACTTATAAATTGCAACATGTATTTTGAAGTAGTTGGAGTGTTGATTTATTACACAATTTCAGTTCTCAAAGCATAAGAAGCCTTCGAAATACTTGGCATGCCGATATTACCATGTTAATACATATATTGTACTTCATCCCCTCCTTGTTAACGGAAAAATTAATGTTGTTTACACAAACCATAAACCAATGAAATCATTGAATTTTGCATGACGTCATAAGTAACACACCTGATTTTACTTGTATGACTTTTTCCACATACCAATACAACCAATATATTTTGTTATTTTTCATATCATTGTTTCTCTTTTTCTTACAATCCCTTAATTATTTATTATCTCATTTCATATGTTTCTCTTTCTAAAATAAATAACTAACCGTATTATTGACAAATCATTATTTAATGTTGCATTGAGTTTTGAAAATAACAAGTAAGTATGAACAAAATTTTCAACGCATGGATTATTGTACTTATAAAAGTACTATGCACATAAAATGTATTTGAAATATCTTTCTAAACTAAGCATTTCATTACCAACAATGGATTGTCCAATTGATATGAGATTTGAGTTCATCAAGCAAGTGGTTGGAGGTTTAGTCAACGACTTTTGATATGGAGAAAATTTCATTATAGAGGTGTCGGAAGATGGAAGATTGCAAGTATTTAATTAAGAAGAAGAATAAGAAAAATCATAATCTTATAGCACAATAGTTCTATCTTACCTTATTGATCATCAAACTTCTTACTTACCTTATCTAACTTGTCACGATATTTATTAACTTCTGTTTTCTTTTCAACAAGTTCCTCTGAGACCTTAATTGTTACCACTTTTCTCCCAAATCCCGGGATTTTCTCTGCAATATAATATTTATGATCAGACTTTCCACACAACAGAAAATAATACTAGCAGTTACTAAATTAGACACGCTTACAAAATTAGCTCTGAAGACTTTCCTTTGCCTTTCATCTTCTCTGCCATTTCTCTCTGTTTGTAGGAAAGGAAATGAAAGACTGATTTAAATTGGAGGTGACTATATGTATATATAATTATTGAAGGAAGAAGAAACAAATGGCTATGATTGAATTGGAGAAAAGGATTTCTTTTTTAAAATGAAAATGATAATGATAATGACAATGATACAATGCAGTGTGATGACGAGTTTTTCTGGCTCACTAATTGCCATATTTATTTTGGTTGTTTTGCACAGCATCAACACTTTGCATGCTTGGTTTAATCCTTCCGGACTCATTATCCTTTTCACAATCCTACCGAATAATAGCTTTTAAATCCGAAATTCAATGTATAACCACTCTAAACCCAATGTATAAGATCAACATTACATGATAACCAATTTTAAATAAGAAATTATATAACTTTTGTACAAATGAATTAACTAATAACATTATAAAATTAACTTTAAATTAAATAACCCTACATAATTATAAGCTGACATTGCCCATTTACTTCATCTTTAAGCATCTTGTCAATAAAGTTCTTATCAAACCAACAACAACTAGAGTCTTTGGTCAATCCTCTGGCACCTCTATAAACTTTGTCACCAGAAGTGAAAGTAATTTACTTAAGCGAATTAACACTCCTCAATATACTAATGGTGCAAACACAACCATGTAACTCAATATTTTTCAAACCATTATGAAAAAAATTATGCATATTCTCTTCTTTGCCTCTTAAATCCAACCATATTTGATCTTTTCTTATGTGAATTTCTTATCTTAAAATGAAAAAAATAATGATTGTCCTATTACATATATGAAAAATATAAAATTTTATGAATAAAATATGACGCTAATGCATGAGCTAATCATTATTTTAGTTGAAATATCCAGGGTATATATTTGAAAGGTCAAACTGTGTAGCTTATAATGATGGATAATAGAGTATAAAAATAAGACTAAAATAGAGTTGTGAAAACTTGTCAGGTTAAGTATGTTTTTAGTCCATACAAAATCACATATTTTTAAGGTTAGTCTTTATAAAATTTTAATGGTAATTTTAGTACTTCATAATATTATAACTTGTAAGAATAGTCCTATTTTGAAAACTTTTTGAACATGGACTAATTTTTTTTTGTAGGGACTAAATTTGAAAAATTGTAATTTTGTAGTGACTTAAAACATATTTAACCCAACTTACAATTAGTTGCGAGTCATATTAAATTACCAATTAAGATCATTATAAATAAATTATCTAAATGTAAGTCTATCATAAAAATTGTCTTTTTATTTTTGAATACTAAATAGAAATTTAAAATTCCTTGATATACGCAGACAAACACATTGTCAAACATGTCATCTAATATGAGACGGAGGGAGTAATAAAATTCATAAACATGATTTTTTTTGGGTGGTGGGCAGGGTTTGAACCCTGGACCTTGCATATTTTATGCATTGTCCATACCAACTGAGCTAAGCTCACAAGGACTCATAAACATATTTTGACAATGATAATGTCAATTACCCAATTTTTGACCTAAGACCTTACATTCATACGACTTTGGACCTTGAATAGTCTTTGACTTTTCAGTGAAAAATTCGGTAGAGAAGTATTTTAAAATACCTCATGTTTGGTTCCGAGTCGGACCATCTTCTCTCTTTCTTTTTATTTATTTATTTAGGTTAAAATGTTATGCTAAATTGCTAATACTGTCACATCAACTTAGGTTAAAATGTTCTCCTAATACTGTCATATCAGTCTCTCAATATACTTATGTGATTGATGTCATATCAATCTCTATAAATACTTACTTATTATCGGATCGATACTTATAAGAAAAAAGTTGTTGTCAACAATGAAATTATTTTAACGTTAGGGACTATTTTGACTAACAAATTGCACAATCAAATACTATTTTAAAATTTCGATATACTGAGAACTATTGTGGTTACTTGTTACACATTCACTCATGTACGAACCAAAATGATTATTACTCCTAATAATAATATATTAAAGTTAATAACCACAAAAATTCTTCATTAAAAAATTCTTAATCATTATTGATTATAAAAAAACTGCCCACACTGTCTAAGTTTTAAAGTTCCATAACAAATTTTGTATTCAAATTATTGTTATCCAAATAATTACTCCACCCGTTGCTTTTTAAGTGTCTTTTTAGGGTGAATTTTTCGTTCCTATTTAACTGTCTCTTTGGTATTTTAAAGGTACGATTGCCAAGATGAGAGGTGAAGAGGGAGCAATAATTGAAGACTCATTTGATAAGATTCATGAACAATAACAAGAACAAGATCACAATGAATAAGAAGTTTCATCAATATAATTTTTATGTTGACTTAAAATAATTAAAAAGATGAGCATAATATTTAGAAAATTGACAATTGTTTGTTATGAGAGAGGAAGTTCGCAAAAAAATAGGAACTTATTAGAGAAAAAGATAATAACTGACAATGCAAAAAAATATGAATTTGTTGGTGGATTAAAATGTGGGTATAAAAGGAAGAAAGTGTGCAAAAATACACATAGCTAATTTGGTGTTAATTTTCTAAAAAGACACTTAAAACAAATAGATTCATAATAGAATATAATGCTCTCAGATTCTTTTGGTTAAGAGACTGTTATAGAAACAGAAAGAAGGAATGGATTTAAATAGATTGAAAAGAAAAGAGAAATGAGCCTTGATAGTTAGGAGGGTTACAATGAAGATATTGTAAAAATCATGATAGTAGCAGGTTTTTGCGCTTTGATAAATCCAGACATATCATGTGACAACCTATACTTAGACTTCTGGTTATGCATTTCAAACAAACTACATGTTTAGGCAACAGTGCCATGCACAGCAACGACATGATTGACCGAGGCTTCAATTTTATATTAGAGAAGGTAACGGTTCGATCTAAATATGGTTGAGCCTCTATCAGACCAAGCTCGATCACCTACAATCAAATACAACCTTCAGCTCGATTGCACACCTAAAGCATTAAGCCTTATGCTCTTGAAACCCAAGTTTCAAATATTGTACTAATATTGTGCAACTAGTGTAAATTGACCAGGAAAAACACAACAAACATTCTTTACGCAAACACCTTCCACCAGTTAAAACTCCCCAACTCGATTCATCTATCCCACAATTGTTCCCTCACAAATTTTGTTGAACAAATCTCTTCATCAAAGGCTACAACAACGACACTAATGACTTTAAAGAATATCTTAATTCTAATTGAAAGGTTAAACGTATGAGGCCGCGCTATAAACTTATTAAGCGTTCATAATAGGATAAGAGTTTGTTATATGAAAACCACTTATTTACAAGATCTTTCAACAAGACCAGCATCTCTAACACTACAATGATTCCTTCAAATATAAATAAAAAACACCTAAGAGGATAATTAATATTGAAATTCATATCAATGTAACTTGGACAATGTTTGTGGGAATGAATTAGCTAATGTCACTACAAAATTCATTATAAATAAATAAAATAAATTTAGAAAATTATAAGTTGACATTGTTCATGTACTTCATCTTTAACTTATGAATAAGATTCCGTTCAAACCGACAACAACCATTAGAGTCATTAGTCCATCCACCAGCTCCTGTATAGAATTTGTCACTAGAACCAAAAGTGATTTGCTTAAGAGAATTTGCTTTCCTCAATAGCTGACTAGCTAACTCAATTATATTTATGGAGCAAACACAACCACGTAACTCTACATATTTCAAATTATTATGAAAAAATCTTGCATAGTTTCTCCTTCGCCTATTAAATCCACTCATGTGTGAATTTTCCAAATGTAGATTTCTAATCTGAAAATTGAAAAATAATGACCATAATAGTACACATTGAAAATATAAAATAAGAAAAATAAAAACATCTAGTTCAAGTCAAGTTTAATTTCATAAGATCGACTTACGTTTAATTGTTTAGAAAACTATTATTCATAAAAATAGTTAAATTATAACACTTCAAATAAAAGGTAGACAACTAAAGAAATAAAGAGTTGAATTACTCACCGTAAGAGAAAGTTTTTGGAGATGGCGAGAAGACATTGCAATATCTAAAATCCAAAAGTAGTCCATATTAGGATCATATGCTCCCTCGATAAATAACTCCAGTCGTCTAAGATTTTGAAATTGAACCAAGACTTGTTTTAATTTCACCACCTGTTTGCACCAATAATATTTAAAGTCGATTATAAGCAACTGGCGACTCAAATAATTAACAAAAACCTAGGCAGTCTATAGCAGGAAATATCCTTTTGTCAAGAAGAAAAAAGCAGGAAATATCCTAGTGGATCAGCAATTTGAAGCCACAACAACTCCCAATCGCCGCATATTGAGATAAGGTTGCAGCCGGAGCAGTCGAGATTGTGTCCTATTTTTGCAATGCATAAACGCGTCTCACACAACACTACATGGCTGTAACAACGCATTAAAAAAAACAATTTTTTTTGTGTCAAGAGCAACAACTTGACTACTGAGTGATTGAAATGCTGTGAAATATGAAGACTAAACTAGGAATGTAGCTGAGAAAAAGTGCAAAAAGGTTGTAGAATATGTGTTACTTTTGTTGGTGGTATTTAGGATATAACGTTGAGCCACCAAACAATTATAATGAGTCAAGTGTATTCAATCTTTCATTTTTATGTTTACACTAACAATGAGGTGTTGCTTAAATTGGATGCAAAACTGGTAGTTGATTGGTTTAGTCGATAAACTCCCTTAGCTCCTATTGATGATTTTATTCTTGATTGTAAGTTTCTTTTATCTCAAGTAGAGCAGCTCCTTTTGGTATAAAAAATATTAAGATATATTCATTATAAATATTTTTTATTTGAGGAAATACATATACATCTTATTAGTGTATAGTTTATAATACATATTTGAATAGCAGCAATGCCGCGGAATCCATCAGACCTCTATTTAATTTCGTGACCAACAGCTACGCACCGCTATGCAAGATTAACGACCTATGTAGAAACAATAAAACATCAACAAGCAAACTTGGTTGTTGAGTGACTTACCTGTGAAGTGCTCATAATCATAGATAAATTCTCAATATGTAATAATCTTGCAATTGGACCAAAGGGATGCTGAATTTTCTCTCTTTTAGCTGCATTCCAGAAAACCTTCAATAACATTGGAGCCTTAACATTAAATCCAATCGTCGTATGACCACTATATTCAAATGATGAGAGATTCAATGCATCAACATCTATGTGGTTACGGTTTGGAAATTGATAGTCACAATCAATTATTTTCAAATGATGCAACTTTGTACTAGTAATATTTAAATTATGTATGATCCAACAGTTCTTAAAGGTGACATCCTCGAGTTGGAGACATTCAGAAAACAAAAGACGAATGACATTTTGTTGGAGATTTTGATGGATTCCATCAAATACAACCGTTGTCACATTTTTTAGTCCAGAAAACCCAAAAGCATAAGAACTTTCTATGTAGCTGAAAATTAGATTACCACTATATCTAAACTTGGATAACATTTGAGCCTGAATGTTCATTTTGTGTATTGGATAACTAGAATTGAAAGAATATTCAATGGATGAGAGATTTGATGCAATGATATCTATACTCTTCACTCCCCCAATTTGAATCCCACAGTTAACAATGTTCAAATGAAACAATTTTGAACTGACTATTTTTAAGTCAGACTTGAAATCACAATGATCCAGGGTGAAGTCTACAATATGGTTGCAATTTGAAAACAAACCCTGGAGCAGATTTTGATGCACATTAACTAGTTGCAACACAAGAGTTCTCAAATTCTTCAATCCTGAGAAGTCAAGAGGTGCTACTAGGAGGCAATTTTTTAGGTGAAGATAAGTGAGAGAGCCAGTGTCCGATAAGAGAGTAAAGGAAAATTTGTATAGCTGCATTTGAAGCAAAAAATGCCTTGGATCATTAGTTTCAGATGAGAAGAGCAATTCAATACGTTTGGCACCCTTAGCAATTCCTTTGGAAATCATTCTGTCAATGACATCATTGTATTTAGGACCTAATGGAAAACTTAGTCGGATTGAACTAATCATATCGCCTTGATAATGCAGCATGAATTGATCCAATCTTGTGGCAAATTCAGATTGAAACCCTTGAAGGAGTGGAAGACTTTGTGGTAACTCTTGAACTGTATTAGAGTCAAACATATTATGGAAATTAAAGTTGAGGTCCATTCTTAATGCCCATTCATGACACCAATGTTTTGACAGTGTGCTTGTTTTTACCAAATCCTTCAAACCTAACTTTGAAAATATATTCGATAAAATACAATCAGGCAATGCAATCTTGGGCTTTTTAGACTTCTTCCTCTTCATTGCTACTGCAATTAATAACGAGCAAACAGCAGAATTTAAATTAAATAAAACTAAAAGCATAAACAACCGAACAAAACTATAATAGATTTTATTAGTTACATGGTGATGCTACAGAATATATATAAACACACACAGGCGATTGTAGATAAACAGGTAAAGAAAATTGAATATATTCAAATTGTAAGTAGAACCTGTAAAAGAAAATTCGGCCGAGGTAAAAGACGATGCTTGTGTTGAAGAAGATTAATGGGGACAGAAAAACCTAAAGAATTAGGGTTTTCGTTTTCATCTCTTATTTCTAAAATTAACCCTAGATTTATCATAATTTTTTCGTGTGACTTTACTATATTAACCCTAGATTTACTTTATGCAAAATGTCATCTCTTATTTCTAAAAGTTAACCGTGATGTAGTATTAACCCTAGATTTAACCTAATTTTTTCGTGTGACTTTACTATATTAACCCTAGATTTAATTTATATAAAATGTCATCTCTTATTTCTAAAAGTTAATCCGTGACGCAGTATTAACCCTAGATCTAACTTAATTTTTTCGCATGACTTTACTATATTAACCCTAGACTTAATTTATGGAAAATGTCATCTCTTATTTCTAAAAGTTAACCCGTGACGCAGTATTAACCCTAGATTTAACTTAATTTTTTCGCATGACTTTACTATATTAACCCTAAATTTAATTTATGCAAAATGTCATCTCTTATTTCTAAAAGTTAACCCGTGACGTAGTATTAACCCTAGAATTAACCTAATTTTTTCGTGTGACTTTACTATATTAACCCTAGATTTTATTTATGTAAAATGTCATCTTTTATTTCTAAAAGTTAACCCGTGACGCAGTATTAACCATGGATTTAACCTAATTTTTTCGTGTGACTTTACTATATTAACCCTAGATTTTATTTATGTAAAATGTCATCTTTTATTTCTAAAAGTTAACCCGTGACGCAGTATTAACCCTAGATTTAACCTAATTTTTTCGTGTGACTTTACTATATTAACCCTAGATTTAATTTATGTAAAATGTCATCTCTTATTTCTAAAAGTTAATCCGTGACGCAGTATTAACCCTAGAATTAACCTAATTTTTTCGTGTGACTTTACTATATTAACCCTAGATTTTATTTATGTAAAATGTCATCTTTTATTTCTAAAAGTTAACCCGTGACGCAGTATTAACCATGGATTTAACCTAATTTTTTCGTGTGACTTTACTATATTAACCCTAGATTTTATTTATGTAAAATGTCATCTTTTATTTCTAAAAGTTAACCCGTGACGCAGTATTAACCCTAGATTTAACCTAATTTTTTCGTGTGACTTTACTATATTAACCCTAGATTTAATTTATGTAAAATGTCATCTCTTATTTCTAAAAGTTAATCCGTGACGCAGTATTAACCCTAGATTTAACCTAATTTTTTCGCATGACTTTACTATATTAACCCTAGACTTAATTTATGGAAAATGTCATCTCTTATTTCTAAAAGTTATCCCGTGACGCAGTATTAACCCTAGCTTTAACTTAATTTTTTTTGTGTGACTTTACTATATTAACCCTATATTTAATTTATGCAAAATGTCATCTCTTAATTCTAAAAGTTAACCCGTGACGTAGTATTAACCCTAGATTTAACCTAATTTTTTCGTGTGACTTTACTATATTAACTCTGGATTTAATTTCTGCAAAATGTCATCTCTTATATTTTCTAAAAGTTAACCCGTGACGCAGTATTAACCCTAAATTTAGCCTAATTTTTTCGCGTGACTTTACTATATTAACCCTAGATTTAATTTATGCAAAATGTCATCTCTTATTTCTAAAAGTTAACCCGTGACGTAGTATTAACCCTAGATTTAACCTAATTTTTTCGCGTGACTTTACTATATTAACCCTAGATTTAATTTATGCAAAATGTCATCTCTTATTTTTAAAAGTTAACCCGTGACGTAGTATTAACCCTAGATTTAACCTAATTTTTTCGTGTGACTTTACTATATTAACCCTAGATTTTATTTATGTAAAATGTCATCTTTTATTTCTAAAAGTTAACCCATGACGCAGTATTAACCCTAGATTTAACCTAATTTTTTCGCGTGACTTTACTATATTAACTCTGGATTTAATTTCTGCAAAATGTCATCTCTTATATTTTCTAAAAGTTAACCCGTGACGCAGTATTAACCCTAAATTTAGCCTAATTTTTTCGCGTGACTTTACTATATTAACCCTAGATTTAATTTATGCAAAATGTCATCTTTTATTTCTAAAAGTTAAACCGTGACGTAGTATTAACCCTAGATTTAACCTAATTTTTTCGCGTGACTTTACTATATTAACCCTAGATTTAATTTATGCAAAATGTCATCTCTTATTTCTAAAAGCTAACCCGTGATGCAGTATTAACCCTAGATTTAACCTAATTTTTTCGCGTGACTTTACTATATTAACCGTAGATTTAATTTATGCAAAATGTCATCTCTTATTTCTAAAAGTTAACCCGTGACGCATTATTAACCCTAGATTTAGCCTAATTATTTTGCGTGAATTTACTATATTAACCCTATATTTAATTTATGCAAAATGTCATCTCTTATTTCTAAAAGTTAACCCGTGACGTAGTATTAACCCTAGATTTAACCTAATTTTTTCGTGTGACTTTACTATATTAACCCTAGATTTAATTTATGCAAAATGCCATTTCTAATTTCTAAATGTTAACCCGTCTCGCAATATTAACCCTAGATTTAACCTAATTTTTTCGCGTGACTTTACTATATTAACCCTAGATTTAATTTATGCAAAATGTCATCTCTAATTTTAACCTAATTTTTCCCTCCACACATTTGCATTTAATGTTTATCTAAAATAAAATAAAATTATGTTCCTAATTATAAGCTGTTCTTTTGGAAAGGAATAACCGTTAACCCGTCTCGCTATATTTAACCTAATCTCTTACTTATAAATTTTAACCCGTCTCGCTATACTTAACCTATTATGTTACGTTACTTATAAATGTTAATTCGTCTCGCTATACTTAACCAAATTTTAAATTAATTTTTCCTCCACATTTTTGCATTTAATGTTTATCTAAAGTAAAATAAAATTATGTTCCTAATTATATGCTATTTTTTTTTAAATCTCTTACTTATAAATGTTAACCCGTCTCGCTATACTTAACCTAATTTTTCCCTCCACACTTTTGCATTTAATGT
>Ga0228711_1007424_pt1 | contig 15888 bp, 11 predicted proteins | sample MedpolnodulmetaG_2_FD_177996 | JGI IMG/M metagenome (GOLD analysis project Ga0228711, IMG submission 177996) | Root nodule microbial communities from Medicago polymorpha collected in Santa Monica, California, United States - brown nodules | ecosystem: Host-associated > Plants > Roots > Nodule...
TGGTGTTTTCCCCCCCCCCCCCCCCTCTTCGTAGCCAACAACCGACCACCCATTTATCGACGTTACTCCGCTCGCCATACACATCGATCATAAGAAATAATATCATTTCTCGTCGATCATTTGTTCCCTCTGTCGCTCACTGTTATTGGAGGACACCTTGTTGAACCTGTAATTTCATTGTTATCTTCTCTTTATTTATGGTATGTCATCTATTCTTTTAGCATACCTAGTTTATGCTTCTAATACGAAAAATCATAAAATTATATTGAAACCCTAATTCTCTTTTCACTGCATTCTGAAAATTTGATTCAATTTGGTGTTAATTTTTATTGTTGGCGTATGTTTAATTCGATATCAGTTTTGATTTTGATGTAGTAAATCATAAAAACCAACTTCAATTTGGAACCCTAATTCTCCTCGCTATTTAATCTGAAACTTAGGTCAATTTATTGTTTTAATCGTTAAAATTCATTCTATTAGTCTCTATATTGATTTAATTATCTTTGTCTTACATTGACTTTATTTTAAAAACTGGGACAAATTTGGAGTATAAGCTTAAATCTCAATTTGTATTATTTTTTTCACTTCAAAGTTGAATCACATTGAATTATCTAGATAGTTGGAGTTGTTGTTATTGTCGTATTAATTAATTTATTTTTGCTATGTTTTGGTATAACCAATCTGTCAAAGTTATTAGGGGTCTTGATTGCCATGTGCATTTGTTTTCAACACCTATCATCCTCCTGCGTTGTATCAAGACCCCTAATGACTTGTTAAAGATTATTTATTACATAAGTCTAGAGAATTATCAGACAAAGAGTAATAAATAAATCAGACAGAATTATCAATTACATAAAGCAGGGTTTTAGATGAATTTATAAGAAACTAAGATTCACACCAAATACTTATTTTTTTCTCTCAGTGGAAGGACAACCTGAAATGGTACAACATATTCCAACAGAAGAAATGATTGAGGTGGAACGTTACGATGGTATGATTTTTCCATTTAACTCCTTGACCCTTTTTGCATCATAATAACATTTAACCACATTTTATTTATCATTTGTTTTTATTGTTCTTTTAAAACGAGCGTTTCATTGTTATGCCATCAACATGAGTGTTATTTTCTATTTAAAAACCATCAACATCAGTGGTTGTATTAACTGGTTGGATCTAATAAATGTAACTGCACTCTTTGAAGGTTGTTGGTATGACTGATAATTTCTATATGTCTCAAGTGCATAGGTTGTCTAAAATTATCAAGTTATATTGCTTGAAAGAATGACTACTGCTATATAAACATGGCAACAATTATTTATGAGTTATTTGAGACTCAATTATGTATGTCATACATAAAATGCAAAAAATATTTCTACATCCTATATATATATCATTTTGTACGTGTCTTAACATCTACAAAATTCATTTAATGAATTTGTGACTCCATACGACAATCAATAGTAACAATATACCATAACATCTTATACTATAGTTAGGGCTTTAGAATGACATCATAATATTAGAGCAGAGGCTGGCATGGCCAACCCTTAGTAGTTAAATAGGAGACAACCGTCGCCCATGCAAAAAGCAAAGGTGGTTACAACCGACTTGTAGGGGGTGTGTTACAAGCGTCACATCTTTGGGATCTGCAACACATCGTATTTCATAGATATTTTTTATTGGTGTATCTGCAAACAATCAGTTCAAAATTCAATTTCTTAGTTGAGATTTTCGTTTTTTTTAGCGTTTTAAAAGTTCATAACTAATCATTTTGTAATATTTTGAAACGTTTAAAGTTTATTACTTTATAATACTTAGCAACATCTATTCTTACATCACAAGTTCATTAAATTGATTCCTGTACGTGTCTTATAAACGATGATAAAAGTAATTATAATTTAATATAAAACCTTGCACATTATACATATTTGTTATTTATAAATCTAAATGGAAAATAGAAATATTTGTCAATCGCACACACATATATATAAAGAAAAATAATATTTATACAGTCATTTTTTGATAATTTTCTATCTCTTACTTAGATTATGTTTTTACTTTTTCTCTCTGTTTATCTAGTTTTTGTGTCAATACCTCAATTTCTTTTTTAATCTATGGCTGTCCTATAAGTTGTCATACAAACGACTGCTTAAATAACAAAACTCATATAAAAAACACGTAACACGTTAACACCATTTAGATTTTTTTATCTTGAATCAACGCCATTTGAGTTATTAATGCGATCTCTGTCATTTTCTAATATTTTGACATGTTTTAGCCATTCACTTTGTAAATTTAACAATAACCATTCCGATATTTGTATCATTATTTTTTATCATGAATCTTTCTTCTTGTTATTTCTCATTGCAACTAACACTGCATACAAGCTCTGACGAACAACCTGTACTTCGAAGCCCTATCACGTGCAGGTGCTAAGCACGTGTATACGTGTATGTTGTTAGTTTTTTGTTTCGGAGTGGATGTATTGTTAGCCAACCCAACCATAAAAACATAATTTTCACATTAACAAATGTTCTTATAGCATTAATAAGTATTAAAAAAAGAAACTATTGTTAAATTTTACATAGGAATTTTAAGTTAAATACATAATTTTAAAGATAAAATATCAAAATACACTAAAAACACTTGTTAGCGTTTTTTTTAAGATAAAATATCTAAATGCGATAAGGGCATTTGTTCGCCTTTGTTTTGTTGTAATAAAAGATGGGGCGATTAATATTTAATAAGTAGAAAAGAGTGCAAGACGGCGTCGTGTGTGAAATAGTTAAACAACGATTCTTAGAGCGCGCTCACTCTTTCTCTCCCTCCCTCACTCGATTACAAGTTACAACCACCGCAAAATTTCGGAACCCAAAATCGAACCCTAAATTGCTGAAACTTTAGCGGCGATTCGCAACACTGCGAATACTCGTGACTCTGAACCTCCAATTATGGTACGTTAATGCTTCTACCTTCTTGCATTCCTCTTCTTTTTCCTCACGAATTTTTGAATGAATTTTTCATTCTGATCGATTTTGGTTTGTTTCAGTTCTCAATTGCAGCTATCAATGATACCGATTCTAAATGTCACTGGGAACCACTTGCTCCTACCAAAGAAGCTCAGGTACGTTTCCAACTCCAAATCATTTTCTCAGTTAACCGTTTTGTACAGCTTAGGTTATAAAAGTTATGATTATTTATGCCCTAATTTGCTTAATCTTCATGCATGTTTTGATCGAGCGTTTTTTAGAGGGTCCAAACTTAATATTGTGTTTTTTATTTTCTTTCAGGAATTTCATCTTTCTCAGACTTATCATGAAGGACTTGTCAAGTTACAAGCAAAAGAATATGAAAAAGCTCGCGAGTTATTAGAATCTGTGCTTAAAGATCCTCTTATTGCTAATGCTCAGGTGGATCGAGGTGCCGCTGACAGTCATCTTTTGCAGCTCAGGTTTCAATCTCTCCTTTTTTTGTGCTCATATATGGCGCTGTTTAGGGGAAATGTATATACACATTCATTGTTTCCGTTCTTCTATGTGCACAAGCTGTTGCTGTTCTTGCAATGCTTTGGATTAGTGATCAGATTTGGTGTTGTTTAGGCCAATTCAGTATCTTCTTGGCATTGTAGTATGCTTAATGGATAGGATTAATTAGCATTTTGTTCAATGTTGTCAGTCACAGATCAGGAAAATAACGGTCTGTTCAAATTCAGCTATGTTACAGTGCTATAGCACCGCTATTTGACAACACCGATTTTGTTATAGGTGTTTTATATAACCTGTCCAGGTGGATTTGTTAGTGTTAGAATATACGAAAGTAGACGAGAATATCGAGATTTACAGTAGAGTATTGTAGTTTATTTCGTAAGATTAGTTTTTAATTTTAGAACATCTTACATTATCTCCTAAAATTAGTTTCCAGATTATTTAGTCATTACCTTGATTTTGTTTCCTGGTTTTCCTATTTATTTAGGATTAGGAGTCTTTTAGGTAAGGGTTAGTGTTTAGCAGTGTTATCAATTGCGGAGGGAGGACCATGGTGGAAAGCCATAATTCCACCAATAGCACCGCCATCATTCACAAATTGCCCATGGTGGTTGTAAAAAAATCCACCACCACAATCCAAATCATTGTCATATTGTATGTTACATTATTATTTCTCTTATGCTTCTTTTATCTGAAATCTATAAGTTCACCATTCTAAGATACCTACTTATATTCTAACAGTTGGTTTAGAGTACTTATTGATAATTCACTGTTCACTTAAATATGCGTGTGTCTGTGTGTGTATCGGTGTAACTTACAGAGGTTTCTACAGATTTTTGGCATTGAAAAACCTTGCCGCCGTTTTTCTTCAGCAAGGTTCTACTCATTACGAGAATGCTCTACATTGTTATCTTCAAGCTGTGGAGATTGATTCTAAAGATTCCGTTGTCTGGAACAAGTTGGGAACATTGTCATGTTCAATGGGCTCGCTGAGCATTTCACGTTGGGCATTTGAGCAAGGCCTCTCGTGCAGCCCTAATAACTGTAAGCACCTAATAGTTTAAACATTTCCTTTTTTAGTGGGTACTTAATGATGCGCTCATTAGTATTTCTTTTCTGTGAGATTCACTTTTCTGTTTTCATCTCTGGGTTAAATTCCTTCATATTTCCAATTTAGTGTCTTTTGAACTGTCTATCTACGTCATCTTGCTTCTATGAGCTCGTTTGTTGGGTAAAACTGAAGAATGACATCCACAACCTACAATTGCATTTTGGACCCTAGAATTTTTTGTATCATCAGCAACAAAAACGAAATTAAAATCTATAGCAGTGTGAAAAGCCATTCCGCCAATTGTAATAATTTGTTACTTCTCACTGAATGAACATTCAGCCAAGGTTCGTTCTGGTATATTTATACTTGGCGTTTTACAAACATGTTCATATTCATTGCATTTAATTATTTTTTAAATTAAAATGGGGTATCGTGAAGATTGATGATATGCAAGTTTTACCCCTATAAGCCTTGAGTATTGTGGCCCAAGGTCGAAATTTGTTTGCATATTATCTAGACAAAATTAGTTCTTTCAAAATTATTTGGATGATCATTTCCAACAATAAAGTTCATCCTTTGAAAGTTGTTTTCATAATGTATTTTATTCAACGGTAATTATATTTGTGCGGGTTTGTCTAACATGTGCAATATTGCACATATTAAAACAACTAAAAGCAGCAAGAAAAACAACAATTATTTATTAAAATGTTATATATTTAATACAAAATGTATAAGTTCCAATGCAAAGTTACTATTTGAAACTTCTTAACATGTGCAAATTTGCACATGATAGAAAAACCCTATTTGTGCATATGTGATTTTCTACCCTTGATGCGTATCTGCAGGGAATTGCATGGAAAAACTTTTGGAAGTTCTTATCGCAATTGGCGATGAAGTTGCTTGCCTTTCTGTTGCTGAGTTGATTTTGAGGCACTGGCCGTCACATTCTCGCGCTATGCATGTTAGAAATACCATTGAAGAATCGGAACCATTGCCATTTGCTCCCAGAGGCATAGACAAATTGGAACCAAAACATGTGCGGCTCAAATTTCCTGACAAGAGAAAAGCTAGTAATGAGAATCTAGACGAGGATGTTGCATTTAAAAAGCTGAAGCAAAACAAAGATCTAGACCTAACCGAAGCTTCATGGGTGGCTCTTGCTGATGCACTGTTGGAGATCTTATTGCCTTCAAACCTGCAGATTTCTGAAGTAGAACTTAAAAAAACGTGCAATTCGCCGGACATTAGGCTAAGAATAAACTTACCTTGTAGTTCAGAAGCTGCTGTGAACGTGGAAGTGAAAGGATTAAGTGGTGACAATAGTGCTTTTGGTGATGGTAATGTAGGACCAGAAAGTGATTTTAAAGAGAAAGAAGCAAATACCCAAGAAGAACAACCACATGAAAGGCGAAGTTCTCGACTTGAAAGGCTTCGCAGTCGTAAACCAGGGAAAGATGATGAATCAAACTCTTGTGGCAAGGACCCAGCCAAGGTTGTCATTCGGTGTCTAGAACCTTTCATTTCTGGTGGATTGGGTGATCAAGAAACTGTTGACAGTGATACCATGACACTATCTTCTGCAAGAAATTCTGAATATGATAATGTTTCTGCATTTTTGAGACAAACTTCAAATAATTATGGTGCTTACCATATGGGGCACTTGCTGTTAGAAGAGGTTTCGAGACAAGGCCTCCCATTTCAGGATGCTTTTGTCAAATTTCTGGAGCTGGAAAAGTTGACAAGGCATTGGGGGAAGGATAGAACTGCTGAGTGTAATATTTTTCTTGCTGAGCTGTATTATGATTTTGGCCTATGCTCCGTCACTGGTTCTAAACAACTAGAATGGATGTCAGAGGCATCTTATCATCTTTGCAAGATTGTAGAGTCTGTAGCTCTTGATTATCCTTTTCAATTGACTAGTGCCTTGAATGAAGGTTGCAATTTAATGGACGGTTTCCAAGAGACTAGGGGTACATCAATGCATACCTCCACCGAGAATATTTCAGATTTGGACAACTCACTTTTGATGAAAAACAGTTCATTCTGGTCTCGATTTTACTGGATTAGTGGGAGACTGTCTATTTTTGAAGGCAACAAGGCAAAAGCTTGTGAAGAATTTTGTATTGCTTTGTCACTTTTGGCAAAAAGGGAAAAAATGGAACATTCTCCAGGTTCAGTCCCCCGACCACACTGCAAGGACGTAAAAGAGATAAACATTGATAGAGTTCTTTACGAAGTTAATATATTGAAGGTCAATTTTTTGATGGAAAAGTCTGTCAGTAGGATGATGGAACAAGAAAAGTATTTGGACTGTGTATCTCTACTTTCTCCACTTCTGCTCTCCACAGAGGATGTCTACTTCAATTCATTTTCTTTATGCATGGCAGATAAAAAAGATGAAAAAATAACTTCCATCGAGCTCAGGGCTCTAGATGTTCTAATTGAAGCATGCCAGAAGACAAGGCCAATGGATGTAGATATGTATTTCAATTGTCATTACAGAAAACTGAAAATACTTATGGCATTGATGGGTTTGAATACAAGTATTACATCATGTAAATCTTCTGATCAAACACTTGGTTTCAGTGCACCTTCTAATTTGGATGTTGACTCAAATGAAAGCTCTAGCAAGCACTGTAGTCACTTGGCTGCTGAGGAAGTGAAGGCACTCTCTGACTGTATATCGCAAGTGAAGAAAGTTATTGATCATTTTGGAGATTCCGTGAGTAAATATCATTGAACATAGTTTTGGATTCTAAGCTGTCTGATCCTGAGGTGTATTTCTTTAAAATCACTTTTCTGTTAATCCATGTAGTCCATGAACTATACATGTCCTTAATTCTACTTCCTGTGCACAATTCAAATGATTCCATTAATTAAAACATACCTACAGCATGCCTCCTTAAATTGGTAAAATAAGTCTCTTGTTGCATGTAAACCCCCCCTGCTTTACTGGTGTTTGCTTATTGATTTTGGGCCGGAAAGATTTCTTGAAGAATTCAAACAGATTGACAGGCTAGACTTAAGTGATGCAGTATTTTAGGCTTTTTTTTATTTCTTTCCAATTTTTAGAGGGGTAGGTGTTTCGTCTGAGTTTCTTTTTCTATGAATCTAGAAAAAGAAAAAAACCAACAGTACCATATTTGCATTTGGAGCTTTGTTCTCCTATCTTGTTTTCCCCACATTCTCTTTATATTAGCAAACAATTGTCTGATGTCTTTGATATGGATATATTACTGCAATCTTTTGCTATTTCATCAAATGGGAAAGTCTTTTGAACTTAAGCTTAGTCTGAAGGATTATCCAATATCGATATTAATTTTTATTTTGAACCTGGTTTAGTAGGAATGAAAACCCATTTATTTGATCTTTAAAGAGAAATTTACAGACCTTTGTCTGTACAACAGTATTCAATAGGACTTGCAAATTGTATGTTGCTGATTTGTAGTCCCCGGAGATCTTTCCCCTGATATGGATGTTACGTGCAGCTTGAATTTGGAGACAGTGGCCCAATTATTTTGTCACTGGCTACTTTTCAATGAAATAAATTGTATATTGGGTCAATCTTGAGTGTGCAATTTCAATTTGCATGGCAATAATTCTTTACAGATCACTTTATTGATTTTGAATGGAATAAGAACTTTGGTATCGGGGCAATAAGCAGTTTTTACTGTCCAATTCTGTAATTGGGCAGAGTGGATTGCTCTGATTTTTAAGGACCTTTGATTGCCGCCAGATATGCTTTGTTAGTTGTGTTTATGTCCTCTCTATTGTATTACTCGTGACTGTTTGAACTGAATTTCCATTTCTGATATATGGAGAAGCTGCGCATCTCTGCTGCATTCTTGATTTTCTCTTTCTGTGTTACTTTCTTCTACAGAGTGTCTCATATTATCCTCTCAATTATATTTCCATCCCTTTGTCATAAACTTTATTTTTTATTGAAAAGTAGAACAGCTGTTGTCAGCGAGATTACTAATCCAAGTTAATGTTACATGGTTTTGTGGACAACACCGTCTGTTTCCTCACCATTTTACTGTAGAATGTCCTTTGTCATGAAAGCATTTGTGTTCATACATTTGCAGGATGGCCTCACAGTTCCAACAAGCAGCCTTTGTCAAATGCAATCTCTGCTACTGTTAATCATGAGCTACGTCGCGAATGTACTTGTCTGCAACAAAACCTCGGCACAAGTAATCTCCGATCAAGTGGAAAGTAGCTGTTTTGTTGATGCAGCCATTGTTTTCTGCAAACTCCAGCATCTTAGCGGAACCACACCTATCAAAACTCAAGTTAGCTATCTCCTTCGTGATATAATTTTACATTGAATGATGGCTCTTTTTATTCATTTTTTTAATTGGAAACCTCTGCCACTCTTTCCTGAATTCCCAACTCAGGTTGATTTAATTGCTGCAACACATGACATGCTTGCTGAATATGGGCTTTGCTGTGTCGGTGAAGGTGGCAAAGGTGGAGAAGGAACATTTCTTAGATTTGCAATAAAGCATCTCTTGGCCTTGGATATGAAGTTTAAATCCATCTTTAACCTTAAAAATAAAGAATCAGTGCGATGCGAAGAAGCGTCCAAAAACAGTACTGTCAATGTAACTATGGAAGATTCAAAATCTGATACATTAGATATCCGGATGGATTGGACCAGAATTGATGAAATTACCTCTGTCAAAAAGGATGTTTCCGAAGGAATATCTAAAGGCATTTCATGTTGCAAAGTTCAGAATAAAGACAGTAAGGAAGAAGAGTCTGAAAATCACGTGAGTGCTGGGACTGACTGTCAGTTAGTTAAGGGTGAAAATTCATGCAATCAATTGATTGGATGTGTAAATGAACTTTCAGAAGATGAAAGGGAAGAACTTGAGTCTATCATTGACAGTGCATTAGATCAGTGCTTTTTCTGTTTATATGGATTAAACCTAAGGTCTGATTCATCCTATGAAGATGATCTAGTGATGCACAAAAATTCAAGCCGGGGAGATTATCAGACCAAGGAACAGTGTGCTGATGTTTTCAAGTATGTTCTTCCTTATGCAAAGGAATCTTCTGTGAGTACTCTCTATCTTTAATTTGTATATAATAGCTTGTTTACACAATGTGATGCCAAAATTGCAATTTTTTTATTTTTTTTTGCTAAACATTTTTATGTCTCTTAGAAAACTGGACTGGTCAAGCTCCGTAGAGTTTTAAGAGCCATCAGGAAACACTTTCTTCAGCCACCAGAGGACCTCTTGACAGGAAATCCAATTGATAAGTTCCTAGATGATCCTAATCTATGTGAAGATAAACTATCAGAGGAGGCTGGGTCTGAAGGATTTCTTGAAACGATAACTAAGACCATGTTTCCTGATGTGGGAGGTCTTGGACAGTATAACACAACACTGTTGAGGAGGTATACATTTACACCGTACTGTTTTTTCTTTCACACACACACACACATATGCTATTCTTAACTTGTTTCCTATGAATCATATTTAATGGCTACTATATATCCATGATATTCCTTGTTTTTATCTTCTTAGGTTTATCTCAGTTTTTTGACTTTCAGGTCTGAGCCATACTTGGATGTCTACTGTAACTTGTATCATTTCTTGGCTCTGTCCGAGGAAATGAGTGCAACAGATAAATGGCCTGGATTTGTGCTGACCAAGGAAGGGGAAGAATTTGTTGAGCAAAATGCTAAGCTCTTCAAATATGATCTCATGTACAATCCTCTGCGCTTTGAAAGCTGGCAGCGACTTGGAAATATTTACGATGAGGTAAGTTTAAATGCAATTTGGCTTATTAAAACCTTGATTCTTCGGAATTTTCATATGAACAACGTCGTCTTGATATCTTTAAACCTGTTAAATATTACAAAATTTCATATATGTTTCTTGGTTGCTCCGAGCCAGGAAGTAGATTTGTTACTTAACGATGGTAGCAAGCACATTAACGTAGTAGGATGGAGGAAGAATCCTACTTTATCCGAGAGAGTGGAAACAAGCCGAAGAAGGAGTAGACGGTGCCTACTAATGAGTTTAGCTTTGGCAAAGACATCTGCTCAGCAGGTTTCACCATGCACTGCATATATTCACTCTCTTTAAATTTTTCTTTTCTTGGATGAGAATAGTCAGTATCCTCTTCTTGTTTACTTAGGTTCAATCAATATAAGAATTTAACTATAAAAGAATAGAATATTGTTTATACCCCTAAACATTCCATCCAAATGTTATCTGCACTTAACTTTCGTTTACTCAAAATGTCGGACAATATTTAAGGTCAAAAAAATGTGCAATAAAAATACACCTTCATGCTGTAATGTCCAAAGCTCAAAATGTTATGGATTTGCAACTTTATATACTTACAATGCTCACTTGAATAAATAAACTCTTGGAACTTTTTAGATTTTGGTTGTCTTTGTCCAGGTAAACATATTGATTCTGTATCCTTTTAAAAAAAACACGATTCTGTATTTAACTTGTGTGTGTATTTATTGTGTTTCCTGGCTAACAATGTCCTGATGCTGTAATGTTCAAGACTTGTAATGTTATTGATCTGCATCTTTATATGCTTACAGTGCTAACTTGAATAGATATTATATAGCTCTTTTGACTCTTTTAGACGTAGGTTGTCAGTTGTCACTGATTTTTTGTGTGTGTGTGTATTTATTGTGTTTCCAGTGTGAGATACATGAGTTATTGGCATTGGTATACTACGACAGTCTTCAAAATGTAGTCCCATTTTATGATCAGAGATCTGTTTTGCCCTTAAAGGATGCAGCATGGACAGCGTTCTGTGAGAGCTCAATGAAACATTTTAAGAAAGCCTTCGCACTTAAGTATGTCCTCTTATGTTGTGTCTTATTTTATGCGCTTATCTGGTATTATGACGTTTATGAACGACTTTTGTTCGTTCACAGGGAAGATTGGTTGCATGCATTTTACTTGGGTAAACTTAGCGAAAAGCTTGAATATTCACATGAAATTGCCTTGTCATATTACAATAAAGCTATTGCTTTGAATACATCAGCTGTTGATCCTGTCTATAGGATGCATGCCTCACGCTTGAAACTATTATTTAAGCGCGGAAAACAGAATGCGGAGATTCTGAAGGTTTTGCCTCTTTCTAATCGCTTTACTATATTTTAATATTACTTTATTTGCTTGCTTTAATTTTCATGTCTTTGACAGTTGTACTTAAAGATAGACCTATAATTTTTTAGTTGACTTGATGATCTGGTGCGCTTGATCTGTATTCTTGATTGTTGTCTGGTTCTTAACAGGTTATTTCAGCATACTCCTTTGATCAATCTGTAAAAGAAGCTGTCACAAGTATCCTTGGCAGCACAGATAGCTCATCTTTAAATACAAAGGAGACATGTATCAATGCCAATTCTGTGGAAACAAAGCATGAATGGTTACTCAAATTGGATACTGCATGGTCCATGCTTTACAATGATTGCCTTTCTGCGCTTGAAACTTGTGTCGAGGGGGAACTCAAACATTTCCATAAGGCTAGATACATGCTGGCTCAAGGATTGTATAGAAGGGGTGAGAGTGGTGATATAGAGAAGGCAACAGATCAACTATCTTTCTGCTTCAAATCTTCACGCTCATCATTTACCATAAACATGTGGGAAATTGATAGCATGACAAAAAAAGGAAGGTATATTTTTATTATTAACCTTTTTGTTATCTTTTCACTTGTATTATTATTGGTTATATTTTTTTTTAACCTTTTGTTAGTTTAAACTTAATAAATTGATATTTTCATCAGAAACAGTTGATTATTGATGGCTCATACAATGGGATATTTCCACAAATACTTTGTTATTTCTAAGTGTCATAACAAATATTTGAAATATACAATCTCGTGGAACACTTTTTTTCAAATGAAAAGAAACCTTTCCCAAATTTTCTTATATAACTTGAGGACTTACCACTCAATAAATAACATTTGATGGATTTATCTGTGTTGCGCAAGAGTTAGGAAACAGCGATGTTGCCAATTCCTAAACTAATTTCTACTTTGCATTTAATGATATCAGGCGCAAGACACCGGGTTCTGCTGGGAATAAGAAAGGCCTCGAGGTTAACTTACCAGAAAGTTCTCGAAAATTCATTACTTGCATCCGAAAGTATGTGCTGTTTTATCTCAAACTATTGGAGGAGACAGGAGATAGATGTATTCTTGAACGTGCATATGTTTCTCTCCGGGGAGATAAGCGGGTAAATCCCTAAAAGCCTTATTTAGAAATTATAATTCATTTAACAATTACGGTTGTTGCTTAGTTATGCTTCATTTATTCTCGTGGAACTGGAAGCACTGTTCATAATAATTTTTTCTTTTCACTTGATGCTTCATTTTCTGATTGACTTTATTTCCTGTTAGATAATAAGGTAAAAATATGTCTTTATAGATATGAATTTTCAGTTTATGCAGGCTTAAGGTAGGAACCCACCTTGTTCACATCGAAATCTGATAGCAAATTGAAGGATTTCTATCATTTTTATCTAAACTTGAAGTAAAACTCTTGCCTGTATATTTTATTATAAAATCAATCTGATCTTGCACCGATCATATCCTCGCCTGTTTCTGCAACCTTTTCCCTTTGTCTCCGCGAAAAACTTATTTTATATCAAATCCAAACATATTCTGGTTGGTTTTGCCTCTAGAGTATATTTGGAAGTTTCTATCGCTCCTTCATGAAACTATGCAATCCAATCCAACAGACACCGTTCCTCCTAGTTCTTAAACAATAATAAAACCAACCTCATTAATTATTTGCTCCTTCTTCCCCTAGACACCTCAAAGGTGTTTCTTAAGCAGACTTTGAAGGTTTTCTTTTTGGGCTAATTCTATGGCGACCAAGTAAAATAGTGTTGTACTTTGCACAAGTTTTTCGGCCATTGGATCCATAAGTCTCCTCTTTATAAACTCTCATCAAGAGTCTCATCTATCCGATGCGGGACTTGGGTTTTTCCCAGTAACCACAACCCCTTTCCTCACCCCCATAGCTGCGTAAAACATTCCAATATTGTCTAACGCCGGTAATATTATGCATTAGTCATTTCTTGTTATATTTGCACACCCTTTCATCAGATTTGAAAGTAAACCTGATCTGTATTGTCTCTCTTTTACTTGCAGTTTTCATTATGCATTGAAGATCTTGTACCAGTGGCTATCGGAAAGTATTTAAAAGCTATGATTTCAACCATGCGCCATTCTCAGACTACTGCTTCTGTTCCAGTGAGTAGTTCTGACAATGTGTTGGAGAGAATGTTTGCTTTATTTATGGAGCAAGGAAGCTTATGGCCAGAAATATGCAGCTTGCCTGAAATTGAGGGCCCTGGTATATCAGAGAGTATCCTGTATGGGTAATACTATACTATTTAATTTAAATTTAAATAAAATAAACTTTTGAACCAATTCTGAGTCCGCAAACTTTTGTAGCTTCTCTGGTTGAAATATTACTGTCTTTGCTGCCAGTTTTGTCCTAATTCAGATCCTCAAATAATTGCAGGTATCTGCATGATCATATAACATTGTTGGAGATAAATGGAAAACTGGAAACTCTTGAAACAATTAATGAGAAGATTCGAAAACGTTTTAAGAATCCTAAACTCTCAAATAGTAGCTGTGCAAAAGTTTGTAAGCATGCTTCTGTTGCTTTGTGTCGATCTCTTGTATACAATTTGGCACAAATCACCCCTGTATCAAGTGGATTCTCAAATGGGATTCAGGTCCATGATTTGACTGATGATGGAATGGAATATAGCCAGTTTCTCTGTATTGATTTGCAGCCACGTGAATTATGGAATACAGCTTTTGAAGATCCATCTCTTTTAGAAAATATCGAAACAAAATGGAGTGCCATTTTATCAAAAATAAAGGATATACTGATAAAGAAAGCTTCTGATGAAAATTTGGAAATAGCAAACACTTTGCTTAGAGCTTGCTATAATTTTTACCGGGAGAGTTCTTCTGTGGTGCTTACCTCTGGCCTCAACTTTTATGTAATTCCATCTCAATTAGTAACAGAGACACCGTTCGATCCAACTATGACCGGAGTTGAAGCCCTTGATCTGAGCATCCCAAGGAAGCTTCTCTTGTGGGCCTATGTGCTAGTGCATGGACGTTATACAAATATATCAGTTGTTGTGAAGCATTGTGAAGAAATTTTAAAGGTATGCTAAGTTCTTTGTGTAAGATCATCTATTAGCTAAAAACCTAGATGGGTTTTGTTACAGATGTTAGTCATTCATCATTCATGTGTCTTCACCTAAGCTTTGAGATACTTGCTTTATGACGATGTTTGAGAAAGGTGCTCGACATACAAATTTTTCATGATTGACAATATTTTATAGATTTTCACTTCTGGGGGCTGTTAGTATGGAGTACAAATCCACATGAAAATTTAAGTTGCGGGAGTTATGTAGTTATTGACACTGTAAAACTCTACAACTTTTATTGTCAATTGTACTTCAGCTGAAGATTATGCTCTATAATAATCCTTCATGTTTACTCAATCATGCATGATTCTGAAGTAATCGGTTCATGACCATGAATCCTTATTTGTTTCTGTGGTGCAGTCAAAGATGAAAAGAGGGAGTGGAACGTCACCTGCGCTTACAAACTCGCCTGCTACGGCCCCAACTTTTCATGGTAATTTTCCATCCTCAATAAAAAACAATAATAGGTTTGGACTATGCAAGTCTTTATAAGAAAGGGCTTAACAACTACAATTCTTGTTTGTTGTAGGTAGCAGTAGAAGTGGACCAAATGACGTTGATTCTACCCATGTCACAACAGTAGGGAGTGGTTTACTTTGCACCGATGACATTCAGAAGAATCTATTTGGTTCTCCCCAGTTGCATCAATGTACAACTAACGATGTGGAGAGGAGCAATGTGAACGCACATGAAGGAGAGACCCGAGATTGACTACATCTTTCTTGTCCTTGTAAAATTTTGAAGTTTTAACGACTGTAAAGTCCAATGTGAATGTGTATAAGAAAATGGGGTGACTAAAAACTTTCAACCGGATAAAGCAGGCAGCATCAGTTGTTTTCAGTGTGATGATTGCGATCAATTGAATGAAAATGAAGTGGGGGGTGGGGGGATTTAATTTATCCCGCTTAGGGTCCGTTTGATTCGAGAGTTTTGGAGGGGCGGGGAGGGAAGGGGAGATTTTTAATTTGAAATGTTTGGTTCAATTTTTAGAAGGGGAGGGAAAGGGAGGGGAGCAAATCTTTTTAAAATTTGATTGCATTGCCATAATTATCCTTAAATTAATTTCAAATCTCAATATTAACCTTGTAACAACTTTTATTATTATTTATTATTATTAGGTTATCTT
>Ga0228711_1007427_pt1 | contig 15884 bp, 20 predicted proteins | sample MedpolnodulmetaG_2_FD_177996 | JGI IMG/M metagenome (GOLD analysis project Ga0228711, IMG submission 177996) | Root nodule microbial communities from Medicago polymorpha collected in Santa Monica, California, United States - brown nodules | ecosystem: Host-associated > Plants > Roots > Nodule...
ATATATATATATATATATATATATATATATCATATTTGAATATAATTTTTATTTTTATTCTTGAGAGGAAAATATAACATCTATATTTTTCTCACTTTGGTCACATGGGGCAACCTTGGATTTCCTGCTATAATAGCACGATGATGTAACAGATCAGGGCTATCAGATTTAGATCAACGATTCAGATCATTTAACTATGTTAAACTGATGTCTAATCTGAACCGTTCGTTCTGATATCAATGGTTGTAATTTATTACAACACTGAACTGTATGCTTTTTTACAGCACCAAATCCTGATCCAGGCAACCCTTAAGGGTAAAGCATATTAATTTGTTTCCACAAAATATATGCACATGGTAGATAAGCCCCACACGTTTGTCCTTTAGTGCTAGCGCTTTTACAACTCATGACACTCTTTTTGCTCTATCGTAGGCGTAGCAAGCAAAAGTCTTTGACACACTCTTCAAGATGCAAGATCAATGCTACAACACCTCGAAACATATATGCCTAATCCTAGTTAAACTAAAAAAATTCCTATTTAATTGACTCTAACGGACACTAATTACCCAATTCATAGAGAATAAATCAAGTCAAGAGTATTTGACAACTCTTACTCCCTTCGGTCCTATTTATAATAAAAAGTTAGGTTAACAAAAGTTAATATATTTGGATTAAATTTTTAACTAGATACATCAAGTTTTGTTGACCCAAATTTCTCTTATAAATATGATCGGAGAGAGTATTTCTGAGTTATAAGAGCCTACCTAAAAGAACTCATCATCTTATCGATTTCATTTTTAAGGGGCAATGATGCACATAAACACTCATAGTATAAAAAGATATCCCATCCGTTCCATAATAACTAAGCTATTTGCAAAAAAATATTGTCCCAAAAAAATTGATCAATTTTACTTTTCAATACAACATTAATTACTTTTTATCCAAATATAACTTTAATTAATACTATTTTCATCATTCCAATTTAATATATTCCACTTTACATTTATGACAGTAGAGAATGCACCAATACTTAAGAAAAACACTTAAAATAATTTTTCTCTCTCATTCGTTTATACATTTTTCTCAATATATGTAAAATGACCAAATCACTCAGTTAGTCGGGAACAAAGAGAGTATTGTTTGCATCATTGATTTAAGAAGAAATTATTCACATACACGAAATAAAGTCCGCCCTCTTAAAATTGGATCTTTTTCCAAACTTTATCACTAACATAGGCCAAGGTCTTTCCCGGTCTAAATCACATATGCACGCTCATGTTTGTTAATGATCAGGTTTTTTTGACCTCGTCGGTGTTCTTGTTAAAAAAAAGCATCTCAAACTTAAGATAACCCTAAATCCACTATAAGAATATCTAATATTATGAGTTTCATCAAAGAATTAAACTCAGCTTCTTTTGAATAATTCTTTCTTAATCGAGCTTATTAATCACTTGAGTTCAATTACTTAGTTACTCAAACTTTTCGTATACTATATTATACAAAAAATAAAAGGCACTCCAGTGCACTAAAATTCTCGCATATGCAGGTTTGAGATGGGGTTCCGCATACATAAGAGTTGTTTAAAGGACTTGGAACCATGACGTGACAACAATTTTACCATTGCATCAATATTTTCCTTTTGTTTACTATGTTATACTAGCGAAAAGACGGACACTCACGTGCCCGTCTTTTTGCTCTTTTTATTGCGCTAATATTTAAAAATTATGATCGCTGATTTTTTTATGAATTTTGATTAAAACTAAAAATATAAATGTTTGTTTCTTTCAAGTTATAACAAAACAACTAACCATTTATTCAAAAAAAAAATAAAATCAACTAACCATGATTATCTATTTCAATGACACCAACAATATAACAAAAAAATATAATATAAATTCTTTTTCTAAATGACACTAACAACAATCTTTATTATAGAAAAAGTTATTTAAAGGTATAATTGAGATAATCAAACATATCATAACTTTCATTAAGTTTTGAGGTTTGCATGATTCAAAGTGGTTGAGCTAAAATTGAAAAAAATAAAGAAAATATATTTATCCAAGAACTAAAATTGAAAAAAATAAAGAAAAAAGATTTACCCTAGAAATAATATTGAAAAATACAAGAAAAGAAGGCGACTCGTACCAATAACTCAGTTTCCGAGTCCGACACGACAAATCGAAACTCAACACTACACAAACCTAAGATCTTCGATTCGTACATCAAAACCTCAATCATTGTTCCTCTACTCCTCGTTCCTCATTCTCTTTCACTTTCGCTGAAAAACTGATTTTTTTTCTCTCCTTGGATCTGTGTGCTTCGCTTCCCGTGAAATCTGGCTATGGATTACGAACCCTACGATAGTAGTGGTAAGCTTCATTCTCAACTTCTTCGTTACTTTCTTCCCTCATTATTCCTAAATTTCAATCTTTTTTAATGGGTCTCTTTCAATTTTAGGATTTAGGGTTAGGGTTTTGTTTTGATTGATTTAATTAGGGTAAAATTTTCAATTGGCACCAAAATTAGTAGTTTTATGCTATGTTTAAGGAATTTGAGTTGTTGTATGGTGTTATGATGAAAATTTTGATTGTTATTGAAGTTATTTGGTTTGATATTAGCTCAGGGGACTATGGTATTGGTGATTTCAATTTCATAGTTTTCATTGGAAGTGTTTATTTCAATGATGAAATTAGTAATGTCTAGTTTTCAAAGTATGAATTTACTTCTTTCAAAAAAAGAAAAAAAAAAGTAAACTTGTTTTTCCAGTTCAATGAACTTGATTATGCCGCTAATGTGGTTTATTTGGCCGGTACACTAGTGGGAACTGGGAACTACTCAAGCTTAGTTTTCTCAGTGAACTTGAAAGATTATAATGTTCGATTTGAAAATTTGAAATTGATTTGTTTGTGCTTTGAGTTCCAAAGACCGTCAACTAGTTGTTATGATTATTGTTATCTTGAACAAGTTGATGGCCTCTTGGTTTTCTTTCTTCACCTTAGCAATAAGGTGCGACTCTCCTGAACTAGAAAGGCACACCAAAGGTGCCCGAGGTTTGTGACTAACTGAAAGGACAGCACCTCAAGCAGCAAGAGGTGCTGATCGCTTCTGGTGATCTTGGACTGTATATTGGTTGATACTTGACAGTTTTATTCGGATGTAGTTTTTCTTAAAATTTCAAACTTAAAGAAGGAAGAAATGTATTGAATTGTCTATCCATTTGTTTACGGGGATTTAGAGTTTTTCTAACTTAAAGGTTTACACTTTATGAATATCCTCAAATGGCTACCTTTTTGTTTCTCCCTTTTGACACAATATTGGCTAAATGTTTCTCCCTACCATTCAGTGTAACACTGACATATGACAGTCTGCTTGCATTATACCCATGTTGTAAATTTGTTGATTTGAAATATTGATTTTTTTTACCTTAACTGCAGTATTCTTATCTAGTTAATTGTTGTATTGAGTAGACCGTGGCCTTTGTATAGTTAGTAAATGCTTGTATGCAATACCTGCTGCATTTAGTGAAATCTGGTTGATGTATACTTCAAGGATTTATAGTCTGGACTCACTTTGATCCATGTAGCCGACCCCACTTAGTGGGATAAAGCTTGGTTGTTGGTGTTGTTGTTATAGTCTGGACTGACTTTGTTATTGTACTTATATACATATAAATTCATTGGATGTAATGATTGCAGGCACTGATGATGATCTTCCACCAACACATCAAAATAGAATTCCTAGAGGGGCACGTCTTGCTGGGAATGGACGATCTGCAGTAGGTTCAATGTCATACCCCAGGATGTACGGTGAAATTGACATGGAAGCTCAAATTCACCAACTTGAGCAGGACGCGTATAGTTCAGTTTTACGAGCCTTTAAAGCTCAAGCTGATGCCATTACTTGGGTACATTTTCTTATTTTATTTTCACTTATTTATTTTGAAATTTTTTACTCAGGTTTAAATGACTTCTAAACGACATGTATTTTCTTCAGGAGAAGGAAAGCTTGATAACAGAACTACGAAAAGAACTAAGATTATCAAATGAGGAACATAGGGAACTTCTAGGCCGTGTTAATGCAGATGACGTCATACGAAGGATAAGGTCTGATAAAATTGTAAAACTTGGTCTATGCTTTAGAAGTGAGATTTTCATTACATTTTGCGTATAAACACTGTCATGTTGTTGATCAACATTTTATTGGATGTTGATTTAAGGGAGTGGAGACAGACAGGAGGCCATCAGCCCAGTGTGCTGAGTTCTGGACATGTTATTCATGATTCAGTTCCAAGTCCAACAGTCTCTGCTTCTCGTAAGAAGCAAAAGGTAACACCGTCCGTACCATCACAATCTTATGGCGGGCCTTCTCCTTCATTTCATCCCCAGCCCGTGGCTGCACCCCACCAACCATCTTCTTCTGTTGGAAAACGTGGACCTGTTCCAGGAACCAAGGGCAAGAAGCAGAAACCTGTAAGTAAACATAGAAGACCGGTTACATTGTTCTTCTTCTCTTAGTTTATTTGCAGTGAGCTTGGTTTGATCCCCTTAATAGCTGCTTAAAAAATTATTTGCCACTATTCAAACCTACTTAAGCAACACTATTCAATTTACTTTGGTTCTTTTATATGCAGGGCCAAGTATTGCCAGGAGTACCTTCAATAAAGCAATACCCTTCTTCGGGACCAGGGGGAAGGAATCAAGTACCTAATAGAGTTACTTCGGGTACTGGCACAGGTGAGCTTGCTGAGGGAGCATCAATTGATCCACTCGTTGGCAAGAAAGTACGAACAAGATGGCCTGATGACAATAACTTCTATGAAGCAGTTATCACTGACTACAATCCAGTAGATGTACGTGCAGCCACTTAATCAGTTTAAGATTTGTTTGTCAGTTAATTTATAGCTGATATGCTTACTTTTTACCTCTAACTTTTCAGCGTCTGCACAATCTGGTCTATGACATGGGAAGTGCAAATGAATCATTGGAATGGGTTAACCTGTCAGAGGTATATCTGCTACTGATTACTGTCGTGTAATTCTTTTTGTTGTCTTTTTCACACTCCCCACATTGCAACCCTCTTAAAAAAATAGTGTTTCCAAACCTAGAGAAATTGAAACTAAAAATAGAAGTGTATTAGTGGAATTTGAAAATAAAAATGGAGTAATTGAATAATGCTAAAATGTTTGTATTAGAATTATAGAAATAGAAGTGTATTAGTGAAATTATAGAAATAGAATTCTAAAATAACTCTAAATAATCTATTATATTATTTAGTAATTTAATGTCTGTGAGTAGAGTTCTGAAGGTGTTTTAATATATACACTAATTATGTGAAATGTTTGTATTTGTCTAGAATGTCTAAAGAAATATGTTGGTAAGCTTTCATTTCCATCTTTAAATTAAGAGTTAGATTTCCAATATGTGTTGGTCCAATTGGGAAAGGAGTTGGATCTCATAAGCATGCGGTCCTCAGTTAAATCCTAGGGTTCATATGAATGGAAAAAGTACTATTGGGATGTGCTCAAACTTTTGCATCTAATCTAATAATTTCTTTAGGTGCCAGTTAGTGATGTTAGCCTGTGGTGCATACAAGGACGTTGAATGGAGCATCTTGTCATTTGAGAGAGTTAGGACCTTTGGGCATTAGGAGAGGTGCAGACCCTTGAAATTCTGCCATCTATACTCTATTGAGGGAATTCTTCCCTCATTCTTTCTAATAAAGATAGAAGTTTCTATCACGTATCTCAGGAGATCTGTCTCTTACCTACTTGGCAAAATGCTCCGGGGCCCAAAAAAATGTGGGCTGGGATGTGTTTGGTAACTTTTAGCATAAATTCGGCACTGAATTTGAAATGGTAGAAAATATTCATTTTAAATGCTATAAATGTTTTTAAGGAAACTGTTGGGCATTTAATATGATGAAATTGACTATACTATTGTTGAAAACTATTTTATAACATGTTAAATTAGGATTTGGTTGTTCATAAATAGAGTTATGACCTCGTTCTGATTTTTTTTTAACACTTTATTTCTGTTTTTCTTAATATTACATGTATGACAAACTTTTCATTTGCTGCACCAAATTGAGATGTCAAGTTGGCTTACATTACTTTCTTTTTGTAACTATTTTCATCTATGAATGAACGCATAATGTGGTATCAAATGCCGCAGTTGAAGACTGCAGCTGCTGGTTGCGTGTAATATGTAATTAAATAAATGAAGTTTTGACTTGTTTAAACTTTCAGTAATCCTGAATTGTGGTGGTTATTTAAACTTCCATAAAATTCAAGCACCGCTATTCTTGTGTACCTTGATTGTTCAATAACATTTAGAATTTAGATTTTCTATTAGCTTGATATGCTTAGCACTTGCCAGTACCTAATTAGATACACTCTTGTAACTGCAGATCTCTCCGGAAGATATTCAATGGGTAGGGGAGGAACCTGGAATCAACCATCGTTTTGGGGGATCTGGTCGTGGGATGAATAGGTCTGTAGGTCGTGATAGTGTTCCAGGAGCTGGAAGAGGTAGGGGAGGTACAAAGGGGCAATCCAAAAAAGATTTATTGCCATCACAGAATGGAATCGGGAAAAAGGCTCTGGATGATATACAAATACTTCACACAGACACACTAGTTAAAGAGGTAACTGAAAACGGTTCAATCAGAATACTATTCAATTGAGATTGTCTAATCTTTTCATGGAAAATATTTAAATTTTGGGTAACTTGTCAGGTGGAAAGGGTGTTCAGTGCAAATCATCCTGATGTACATGAAATTGAGAAAGCCAAGAAAATATTGAAGGTAAAGGACAATTTTATACTCCAGTCTGCCATTTATTTTACTGCTAGCCGCTAATTTATCTTGTGTTCTTGCAAATGGTGTATGTACAAATAATCAATATAATGAATTAACTGCAGGATCATGAGCAAGCTCTTATCGATGCAATTGCAAGGCTTGCAGATCTTTCTGATGGCGATAATGGTACTTCTTATTCTCATTTCGCACACCTATTTGCACTTTTGCAGTATCATAACACATTTGTTCTTTCACAAGTAGTCCTATAAATTAAAATTTAAATGCTATGGAGTATGGACTTCGTTTAGGTGCTTTTTTTACCATTTAGTTTCAAATCATAATTCGTTTTGGTTCAATACTTGATTTGTGTCCATAAAATTCGAATGAGTTACAAGTGATATGGATGTTGAGATAATACAGATTAGTTTGGCCATCTGTATAAACTTTCTTGATGATCTTATTGTTTATACAGATGGGGGCGGTCGCCATTTTTCACATGTTAAATCAATGGATCGAGAATGACGGAACACCTACGTTGTAAAATGGGGAAGAGGAGGCATTCAAGGAAGCAAAAGTCACGGGAAAGCTTAGTTTTCTCTTGTATTCTAACAGATGATAGTTACAATTATGTAATTTGGTAATAATTATTTATTGAGGGTAAGATTTGACCTAGGATCAGCTTCTGCTTGTATAAAGAGTATGATAGTGGATACATTCCTATATTTGCTGTATTAAATTATTGTTCACAAGACTTGGTGACTGTTTTGTTTTGTGCTACCATAGACACACATTTCCTAGCATTCAATGTTGTTTCTCCATTTTTGTTCTGTGTTTGATTTTGTATTCTAGAATCAATCTAGTCTTATAAAAACAGTTCCATCATAAACCCCAAATCTTAATCATCACGGTGACTGCCAAACCGAAGTTGTTGGCAACTCTTTTTAATCCTTTTTTGTCCTCTTGACTGTCACCAATGACTTTATGTTTAGTGTTGGCACCATCTTCCCAAACTGAAGATCTACTATAAACAACCATCACAGTCACTCACCTCCATCTCTCATTTCCTTATCTTAGTTTTTTGTTTTCCTTTTGTACAACTCTTTTCGGTCTACGCATTAGAGTGTTTTGTACCACTTTAATATTTTCTTTCAACCAACTTTTATTGTGTAAGGTATAATGAAATTGTTCTTTAGGCATTAAATTATCCAAAATTCCCCCAACAGCAATTAATTACCGTTCAAGTGCTTTTTAAATTAGTTTAGTTGATTTAAAAAGTGTTGAATGATAATTAACCATTGTTTTACAGCAACAATCACCATATCATGCTTGTGTGATGTGCGGTTAGCTCAGTTGGTATGAACAATGCATAATATATGCAAGGAACTTCGGCCACCACCAAATAAAAATAAAAAATTCCGAAGTGGATATTGGTGCTAACACCGAGGTGGATATTGGTGCCATAGTACCCATGAGAAAAATAATTGGACGATTGATTAATATGAACATGCCTTTTTTTTAGAGGAGAAAACTTATAGCATTTCATTAATTAAAATGTGTTCAATACAATCAGGTGGCGTAACCTAAATATGGAAACTAGCCGATAATGTGGTCGCCTTCGCTAAGTCATGGGCAACTTCATTTGCTTGTTTTCGTACAAACTCTACACTCGAGTTTTCATATAAGTGACTAAACAAGATTTTACAATCTTTAATAATAGCTCCAAAAATCATGCCTATTAGCTGCAAAGCTATCAACCACTTTTTTGGAATCAAGTTCGAAGTCTATAGGTCCTAACTGTAACTTGTGCACCCATTGAAGAGCTGTCAACAATCTCAATGCTTCACCAATATGCACATCACACTTTGGAGTCAAACATTATGTATCACAAATGCACCTTCATCGTCCTAAATGCAAATGTCAACACCAATTCGGTTCTCATTATTGGGAAAAGATGCATCAAAATTACATTTCATTCGACCTCTATTCGGCCTACTCCATTTAATCACCCTTACTGACTGTGAATGCTCACCATTTTCGCTCACAACATTGCTGTTCAGCCTTGCGTTTCGAGCCGCATTCCACTCATACAACAAAGAAGTTGCTCTTTCCAAAACAATATGAACATGCCTTATTACCTCCTTAAATGCTTTTTAAAATAGTTTGTCAAAATACGCTATAAGCCTGTAAGAAAATGTTATAAATTTGTGAGAAAAAATTGTTATCAAATATAACATATCAAACTATCTGCTATAAGTTCTTAACTAGATTTTGCCAAACGAACTCAAAATTGACAACAGCAAAAAAAAAATCAATGAAGATTACTCGATACACACTCTGTTAAATTTGAGGTATACATTTCAAGTCAGGTGTACCTTCAAATTTTATAATTTTATGATGTGCTTATTTTGGTTTTGCCGACCTTTGTTATTTTTTCAATTGAGTTTCCATATTGCTTACAATCAAAATATCAATATTAGTATTCATGTCCCTTTATGCATGTTCATATAGAAATGAAATAAATATGCAGTTTGTTCTTGTAATTATGACTGAAAAATGAGACGTACCTATAATAAGATATGGAAGACGTGTTGAATGAGAAAAATTGATTTTAGAATTGATTGTATGAAGAAGTTGATTATTTTTTGTTACTAAGAAGAAATTGTTACAAATGAATGTATGATCACTTTATATACTAGTGATCTAACTAAAATTATCAACTGTCAGCTACTCACAACTAATTTTTAACTACCTTAAACAACATTATATCAATTCTAATTGATATCCACCATATCTAATAAAATAAAGAGGAGTCACATTCATATTATCAAGGTTATACCCTTGTGACTTCTGATGATTCTATTTGATTAATGAAAGTTCCTTTAACGGAAAAATTAACAAGTCGAGAATAAAGAACTATGGACTTTTTTTTTGGTCTAGGTTTTATTATATAAACCAATGAAATTAAAACATGGTCCACCACAAGGATATGATGTCTCTAGAAACCAAATATGGTCTGAACAACAAGGACGTGGGAGACCAAGTATGCTTACAGAGAAACTCAAACCTAGTTCAAGTTTCAAGTACGCATCACGAACTCTGTTCAAGCACATATTGTACACTGAGTTTCTAGATCTTAGTCCAACACTCCAACTTTGTTCAAATAAGTACATTACACAAACTCAATTCAAGTATGTTTACACTAAGGGCGTTTTGGATATTGTCATTGAATAATTAAGAGAATTCTTATGTACCTGAAGTTTGTTTGGGTACCGAAACTCCATAGAAAAAACCCATTCAAAATTGATTTATTTTTAAATAAATTAATAAAAGAAATGATATTGTATTACATTAATTGAATGATGAGTGCATGCGCGACCAAACCTCAAAGGTATTAATGTGTTCACCATGAGTTCAGGTATAAATGATATTGGACTATTATTTTTTGGCTTAATTACACATTGATTTCTGTTCTTCCCCCCCTACACAAAACATTTGCGCCCAATATTATTTTCAAATATGCCCCTACGTTAGTTAAGTCACGCTGCGTGACTTAACTAACGCACCTTATGATTTTGCGCCACATAAGTCACGCCGCGTTAGTTAAGTCACGTAGCGTGACTTAAGTGTATATTCAGCAGAACAGAACCAAAACACTCATATTTTCAAACTTCTCAAATACGATTTTTTTTCCCCTTCAAATTCGATTTTCTTCATTCTTGCGCCATTCGAGCTCAAATTCTCCCACAATATTAAGTAAGTGTTGCTTATCCTACCTTATTGCATTTTTTTTTTGTTGAAATTTAAGATTTTTTGAAGAAAAATAACATTTTTAGGTTTTTAGAAATTGAGATTGCATGTTAGTTTTGATGATTGTTAGTGATGAATTAAGTTAGGAATTGTATTTTAGATTTTGTTTAGGGTACAATGTGGTAGTTTATGGTTTAGAAATTGTTAGATTTCTTAGTTTTTTGAAAATTGCACTCTATGTTTGATAAAATGTCTCAATGATATTTTTTTTTGTTTTTTGGATTGTTAATGATTAAATTAGTTAGAAATATGTTTGTTAATGTTGATTATAGTTAGTTTCAGGACAATGTGGTAGTTTATGGATTGAATTGTAGTTTACGGATTGAATTGTTGTTGTTGATTATAAGTGTTGTTGTTGTTCAATTGTTGGAATTGTTGTGCAGATATGTCTCGAAGGAATACGTCTCAGAGACCGCCTGAGCCACCTCAGGATAGGAGTGACAGACTTAGGGCTGGGAGGCCTACCCCTACTAGTAGTGCATGGAGGGAGAAGCAAGCACTACACCCTCCTATGGCTGGTCGAGGGAGAGGTGGGGGCACGAGACTTGCTAGAGTTGATGCTGCAGGGGGGTCCACGTCACGGACGGGTCCATCCCAGATGGTGGATCCGACACAATATCAGCAGGATTATCAGGTGTATGAGCAGGCGCAAGGTCAGGCGTATTATTTTGAGGAGCCTCAGCCTCACCAGTATCAGTTTGATGTGTATCAGCAACATCAGTATGAGGATCATCATGAGCAGCCTGATATTGAGGAGCCTCAGCAACAAGATGATATTGAGCAACATCAGCAACATGATGGTGGGGGTTGTTTTAAGGGGGTGTCGAGGATGGTGTACGAGGCCCGACCGGACGGCTATGCAGGGGGGCCTTCTGACCTCACGCTTTTACCTCACTTTGGTGGACATGTGGCATGCAGGATATGGGTCAATGCCGTTGTAAGTATATTTTAATGTTTATTTTACTTCTTTTACTATTTATACAACTTATTCTAATTATTATTTTACTTATTTAATTTTAGAATTAAAATTTATGTTAGAATATATTTAATGTTTATTTTACTTATTATTTATTTAACGGTGTTGTTTGTTGTTTTTTGTTTTTGTATTTCAGTTTCGGAAAAAACATAGGGTGAAATGTATCTCGCACGGGAAGAAGCTGAACCTTAAAAACCTGACAATCCCTCAGCCGGGTGAACAAAATAATTGGTTTTGGTCAGAAGTGAATATGTCCGGTCTTACTCCCCTCCTGACTAGTGGGTGCGAGAACACCTCTCACGGGTTCGTTTGTGCGATGTTAGAGAGATGGCATGAGGAGAACAACAGCTTTCATCTACCTGTTGGGGAGATGACCATCACATTAGACGATGTGGCGTGTCTCCTAGGCATCCCCATCACTGGGAGGCTCCTTCCTGATAGAGAGTTAACATGTGATGATGCAGGTGGACCTACTTTTTACAGAGGAGGCTGCCGCTAAGGAGGTGGCAAAACATGGTGCTGCTCACGTCAGTTTTGGTGTACTGAAGAGGCGCTACGAGGAGCTTTTGAATAGGTGTAATTAGCTGCTTGAGATTGACACACAGGAGGAGCAACACGAGCGAGCTCATGCTAGGTTGGCATGTATTAAGGCATTTATGTTGCTCTTGTTTGGCTGGACCATTTTTGCCGGAAAGAAGAGCAAAAACATTAATCTGTTGTGGCTACTTGTGCCGCAAGATATGGACGAGTTGGACAACTGGTCAAGGGGTAGGATGGGACCTACTTTCCTATACGAGCAGCTATCTCTTACCTCCAACTTATATGTGGCCTCCTGTGGTGGTTACATGATCTTGCTTGTGGTAATATTTGTTTTCCTTCTTTTTTACTTATTGGATCGTAAATGTATAGTTGTTTGTATAATACTTGTGCTGATATAAATTTGTTTCTTTGTGTTTGCAAGGATGGACTTTGGCGCACTTCTCGAACATCATTCCGAGGATTGATGATGAGGACTACGACCCTACTGTTGCCCCGCTTGTGAGTCAATGGAAACCTCCCAGGGGATTTTCTAATCCTGGACACTACAGAGATGTCATTGATTCGTTGGACCATTCTCATGTCACCTGGAGGCCGTACGAGAGACGACAACACATCACGCCCTTTCAGAACATATGCTGGCACTCCAGATGGATCATGGCCGGGAAAGACAAGAGGGTTCTTCACTTGCCAGAGAGGGTTTTTAGGCAGTACGGGTATGTCCAAACTATTCCCAGAGCTCCTAGAGACATTGTGCGTCTTGCGGCAGATGACGTGGCCCTCACAGAGTTTGCTCTACATGTCCTCAGCCATCAGCAGAGGGGCATCCGGTTCCGGATAACCAGTCGTGGGCTCATAATAGGGGGTACATGAGATGGTTCATTAGAGTATCACATCCTATTGTGAACCCCCCTGCGGCCATTCCTGACTACACAGCTCAGGCCCCTCCTCGTCCTGTCCCTCCTTACGAGGAGGTTCTTGTTGAGCAGCAGTGGGCCAGACATCCTCCCGACCCATACCAAATCATCTGCAACATCAGAGCCAGAGTGGACGGTGCAATAGGGCATCATGATGTGTTTCATAATCCAGAGGAGGTTATTCGCTTGGTGCAGGGCATACGATCTGAGTGGAGCATGCTGGAGCAGATGTCGGCTCCGCGGAGGAGGAGTAGGAGTCCACGGGATGGACCAATATGACTTGTGTAGTTTTTTATGACAATTTGTTGGATTTGGTTGTAATCCTATTACATTTGCGCTTTTTGGTGTTTTTTTATGACATTATTCGTTATTTTATTCCGTTGTTTTATTCCGTTATTTTTCATAATATAATTATGAGTTAATGCTTGATTGAAACAAAGCTTGAATGAATGATGAAAAATGCATGCAAATGACTGAATGAATGAATGTATGAAAGAAGGATTGAAAATTTAGGGAAAAGAGAGGTTTCTGCCTCTTCTGGTTTTCTGCAAAGACTGGGCGTGAGTTAACTCACGCACGTGTTAACACTGTGCGTGGGTTAACGCACGCAGTGTTTTACACATGTGCATGTTAAGTGTCGCAGCGTTAGTTAACTAACGCATAGTTTTACACTTGCGTTAGTTAACTAACGCAAGGGTATTTTGGTCAAGACTACAGGACGCGAGTGTTTTATGTCGGGGGAAGAGCAGAATTCTTACACATTTGGTCCCTTAAGTAATTTTCAGGTTTCGTTTTGGTCCCTTAAATGTGCTTTCGTTAGTCAATCTAGTCCCTCTCGTTAAATTTAAAAAGATGACCGTTGGATCATGCAAGTATGTAGTATCTTAAAGTGAACCATCAACACTTAATCTTTTTTACTTTTCTTCTTCTTCTTCCTCCTCTCTTCTTCATCATCATCAATAAGAGTCTTGATACAGTGACCAGAAGAAGCATCCTAAATCCTGCAAAGACCATCATAACTACCGGAAACAATAAGAAACTCAGTGCGGCTAAAATCAACGGCTGTCACCGAATCAGAATGCGCAAGTAAAACCTTAAGACATTTCCCAGACTTAACATCCTAAACCCTAACAGTCTCATCATACGAACCAGAAACAATAACATAAGCGTAGTTCGTATGACCGTGAATAGTCTTCACAAGCGAACCCGTCGGAACATCCCATAACCGTATGATTTTGTCGTCAGAGGCGGAGACAAGGTAGCGGGAATCGGAGGAGAAAGCGATATCGGAAGCGCGGTGTTGGTGGCCTTCGTATTGTTGCATCGGAGAAAGGGTGAGGCTGTTAGAATCGGAATCGGAGTTAGTGAAGCCGTAACGGAGGGTTTTGCCGGCGGAGGAGGAGGCGAGAAGACGACCGTTGGAGGAGAATTTGACGGCGGAGATGGCACGTTTGTGGACGGTTAGGGTTTGTGAAAGTGTGTAGGGTTTGTAGTTTGAGGAATCATAATCCATTGGTTCTTCTGTCGCCATTTTTTTTTCCTCTCGTTTACAACTTCAATTCAATTCCCTTCTTTGTTAGTTAAAACACACACTTCAAATTTTAACGCTTTGATGATGAAAATGAAAATGTGTTGGAATGGGGTTTTTGAAGAGTATATTGGTGTGTATCAATGGAAACTATGATTATGCTCACTTGAAAGCTCCGCCCAAATCGAAATCTAACAATAACACTGTGTATGGATGGTATGTTTTGATGAAGGTCTATGAAGATGATGAAGAAGAAGAAGAAAAGGAAAAAAAGATTGAGTGTTGATGGTTTACTTTAAGATACTACAGACTTGCATGATCCAACGGTCATCTTTTTAAAATTAACGAGAGCGACTAGATTGACTAACGGAAGAACATTTAAGGGACCAAAACGAAACTTTTATTAATTAAGGGACCAAAACGAAACTTGAAAAATTAATTAAGGGACCAAATGTGTAATTAAGTCTTATTTTTTCCATTCTACCTATTCTTTCGTGCCTCCTATTTTTTTTACGAAAATGCACATGTAATTTTTAGATTTTATAATCAAAATTGAGTTTTCTTTTGGTGGAAAAATGTGTTTTTCACCGATTCAAAATAAAAAAATTATAAATGTTTTTGTTTTAAGTCACACTCCCATACACAAAAATTTTAAGCATAGATAATAATACATGAAATATAATGTTATATATTTTTATAAATGCTTCTCAATTTTAAACATTAGTTTTAAAACAACACAAAAAACTTGACAGGAAAAAAAAACATCACAAAAAATCATATCAATGTATTAAATTAAGTAATTAATTTAATGTGATATGATGATTAGTGATTTTTATTTAAAAATTTAAATCATTTCAATCCATTATATATATTTCACTTCGAGGAATGCTAGCAACACTCTCTTTTGAACACTCTCTCTAGCACTCACTCTTTTATTGGATGAAATTAATGTATGTCCCACCACTTTATGCGGGTTCCATTTCCAAAGTGTATGTCCTTCATTGATTTCTCCCAATAAAAAAGTGAGTGCTGGAGAGAATGTTCAAAAAAGAGTGTTGTTAGCACTCCTCATTTCACTTATTTGTTGTTCAACCTCTACTCTTTTATTAAATATTAGACTTTAATGGCACTTGATACATCAGAATATTCTCTACGATGAAATTCTAACTCGTGCTTAATATGGGTGTTCAAACTAGTATATAAAACTAGATATATAACCCGTGCGTTGCACGGGTTTGATTAGAATACATTCGTAAAAATTTACATATGAGAAAATAATAATTTTGTAAAGTATAATCACATACATAGTTTAGTGATTGAACAT
>Ga0228711_1007428_pt1 | contig 15882 bp, 12 predicted proteins | sample MedpolnodulmetaG_2_FD_177996 | JGI IMG/M metagenome (GOLD analysis project Ga0228711, IMG submission 177996) | Root nodule microbial communities from Medicago polymorpha collected in Santa Monica, California, United States - brown nodules | ecosystem: Host-associated > Plants > Roots > Nodule...
AAAAAAACATCACCCCCCCCCCCCCCCCCCCCCCAGCTTGGTAACCTAATAGCAATATAAACCAAAAGTACAAGTCTTCATATCTAGAGGATCTAATCATTGACAACAAAGAGAGTCCCAGAAGAACAAGATCATATTTCAGACAAGAAGAGTCTATGTTGGGATTGTTATCAGTGTTATAACTTGCTATTGTGGATGAAGCACTTTCAGATGATGGATGGATATCAGATATGCAAGAAGAGCTCAATTAATTTCAAAGAAATGATGTGTGGGATTTGGTAGCTAAGCCTGAGCATAAGAACATTATTGGAACAAAATGAGTGTTCAGAAACAAGCTTAATGAACAAGGAGAAGTAGTCAGAAACAAAGCCAGACTTGTTACTTAAGGTTACAGTCAACAAAAAGACATTTATTATACTGAAGCATTTGCTCCAGTTGCAAGATTGGAAGCAATCGGGTTACTTCTATCCTATGCAGTTAATCATGGCATTATATTATATCAGATGGATGTTAAAAGTGCATTTCTCAATGGTGTGATCTCTGAAGAAGTGTATGTCAAACATGTAATGAATATGCAGTTAAAACCATTTTGGGTCAAAAGGGTTTCAACTATGTTGACTATATTATTTCGACCCTCTAAGTTATTTTGTTGGGCTTGCCTAACTATTTGGTCAGCATCTTGGTTCCTTTGAACCAATATTGGGGTCCTTTCTGGCGCCCTTGGTATTTATGGTTTGACAACAAGTTTTTGTGCTTGATTCGCAAGAACTCTGTCATTAGGCCTACCTACCGGTATTTCGACAGGCCTAGGGTTTTAGTTATGAGGCGCTATAGTATTACGCACAGGAGGAGCACCAATGAAATCAGCAGTTCGCCCCATTTGGTTAGATAGTGCTAGGTAACTATTATGGGTTTCCTGAATTAAAGGATTAAACACTATACCAATTTGTTGTGTCAACAAATTAACCATTTCATGGTTACAATCTTTCATTTGCTGCCTCAAAGCCACTAAGGAAGCATTGGTCGATGATTGTAGAGGATTTGAACTAGGAATGCTCGCTCCAGGGCGAAAGATTTGGGGGCGTATTACGTTCAAATTCTCTGAGAAAGTAGATGGATTAGTATGGAGGCCTACCATAAGGGACAAATGCATGCCATATGGATGATTCCTGTGATTTATTGGATCAAAAGTCCATAAACCTTGATTCGGCTGGCCGCCAAGACTTGCATTAGACTAGGCCGCCGCAGCAACAGTCGAGGCCAATGAAGGAATAGTTGATGAAACATGAGCGGGAATTGTTGTCCCCATTGTTTCCGTTAAACTTGCGCCAATAGTTGGCGTTCCTTGTGGGATTTGTTGTGCATTCTGCGCATCAATCGTTGTATTTGACGTTTGCGACGCAATTGTTGGGCTCGATGTAGTCGCAGGATGTGATGGTTGAGAAGGAGGCCGCATTTCTGGAAGTTGCTTCTTACTTCTTAATAGCATACACAACAAAGATTACAAGTTTCAACATAACAAATTTTCAAAAATTTAAACAAAAGCACAAATTGTCCCACTGGACGTGCCAATTTGTTTACCTTGATTTTTGGTAAGCAACTGCTGGTTTAAAATTAAGGGTTAATAGGTCTTTACCCCCCTGTAATTTTTTTTTGATTTACCCCCTGTAAAATATTTTTGTTTTGATATACCCCATAATAGGCCAAACAAAAACGAAAATTTCTTGAAAAAAAAATAAAATTGGTTTTTGTTTGACTTATTAGGGGGGTAAATCAAAACAATTTTTTTTACAGGGGGGTAAATAAATAAATAAAATTTACAGGGGGAAAACCGGAAATGACTTATATTACAGGGGGGTAAAGACCTATTAACCCTAAAATTAATTACTTACAAGATCAACTAGTAAATCTTTGGGACTTATTGTGTTTGTTATTCTCCAGAAAATGATGAATGTTCTTGATATTATTATGTAAAAGATGAATATAACCGTCGAATCTGACAAATGCCAAATTCGTCGAAGTTATCTTTAGGAAAGTAAAGTAAATTGTTTGAAAAGTACAATTAAATTGCAATGGAATTTAAAGGAATAAACATAAATTGTATTGGTTGAATGTAAATTGGTACACAGATTTATACATTCTGACTTGTTACTCGTTTCTCTCTAAATGTGGATAGTTTGAGTGTAAGTTTTTTGTATGGTTGAATTGTACCTGTTTTTCTTATGGGAAACTAATATTTATACTAGAAAACTAACACATTCGAAATTAACTGCTATTAATGGTTGTGAACCCCCTTTCGATTTGAATTTCAAATATCATCCCATAAAAGAAATTGTTGCTTGGGTTTTATCTGGCACCAAACTCCTTTCAACTCCTTCTTGTTTGTCGAACTACGACCTTCGAAACAACAATCCTTTCTAAGTATATATTTTCGACTAGACCGGTGTGTTGAACATATTAACTTCTCTTCAAAGTCTAAGTCAAACTTCATTGACTGCATTTATTATAGCCTGTTGAAAATATAGGCTAACACTTACCTCACCATCAGCCGCTATCCTGGCCACATGAACATGGTACCTCGTCAACACTGTAGTGTCGTGTAGGCCACCAGGATAGTCATCAAGCTCCTATGACTCTGGCTCCGACACACGCCTACGCTGCTGCTGCTGCTCATCATCATCTTCATCACCCACCCCCTCCACAACCTCAGCATCATCCTCCATCTGATGCTCCACCTCCATCTCCATGTCCATCTGAGGCTCGTCATCAGCACGGGCACGACATGCCCTTCCACCCCCACGCCTCCAAGGCAATCTACCATTCGTCTGCATTCTCTTGAAACACTATCTCTTAAAAGAAGCATTCATAGCTTCTCCATCACCCCTTCTGCGCTAAGCAGGATCCATACCTAACATATGTATAATAAGGTAACACACAATCAACAAAAAATACACAAAATAGGGTTAAAAACATGCTACTGAAAGGCTTCGAGTTTATAATCCTAACTACAATAACCTAATTCGGGTTTTAAAATCCTAACGTGTTCATGGTTAAAAAAATGGAACGAATTGGCTTGCATGCATAGGGAATCAGTACTAACCTTCACTTTAATGTTCGTTGAAGCTTCAAATGTGATGATTTTGAGAAAAAAACTCCAACTTTGGACAAATTTGTGTGGTTCGGATTTTGGGATAAGGGAGAGAGAGAAAGTGAAAATGTAAAACCGTAAAATAAGGCGGATTTTTCTTATATATATGGAAACAGTTCGAATTATACAATCCTAACCCGTTTTCATATTATTTCAGATTGTATAATCCAAAGGGTATTTTTTGTCAATTTTGCAGGTGCGTAAGAATGACATAAGGTGAAAAAAGTAACAGTATGTTTATTTATATCTAAGCGCAAAACATATTTTTTTATCAAGCGCAAACTAGATTTACGTCTCAGTCAATTATTATTTTTTAAATATATAATAATAGGTGGTGGTGCATAACCGTTGACCGACCACAACTACTATTGACCACTGTTGACCACGTATTGGTCCTCCGGTGAATCACGAGACGATTGGTCGGAGCTCCAGCAAGTTTACGGCGGCGCACGGTGGTGCTTCGATGTTGACTGACTGTGCGTTGACCTGCGTCAATATTAAAATAATATTAAATATTAATAATATATTAAATACATAATATTTTTCCTTCGTTATTATTATTATTTAAAATGATCCAATGAATTTGTTTGATTTAAAAAGATAATCCATTGGATTTTTAAAATAAGGAGGATGAATCAAATCATGGATCCAAACCAATCCGTTAACAAAATTTTTGTTTGATGTATGGGTTTGATAGATTTTACGGTGTAAGGATTGGATGAATATAGATTTGGTGGATCAATTTGCCACCCCTGCATTTTACCATATAATTTTAATTTCTATAAAATAAAAATCTAATTTTTGACCAAAATAAATAAATTTCCATAAAAAATAAAATATCCCAAACAGGCCACCACCGATTAGTTCATTCACGCGATCCATACATGCATTCCACTTCACACGCGTGAATTCAACTCATCTACTAAAACAGACAATGTTCAAGTGCAGTCATACATCAGTAACCACATAAAGACAAGAAACTTTTAACCGTCCAATCTTGATCGAACGATTTATAATTTAACATCAGAATTTTACATTAAAGAATAACAGAAAACTATCTTAAAATATCACCGTCAGATCATGATCAAATGGTTCTTATCTTCTGAGTGCACCTGAACACATGTAGTTGTAAATACATCTAATCTAATTTCGTATAAAATACCCTCCGAAACTTTTATAATTACGCTTTTACCATTCTTCGAAAAAGAAAAATACAAAACATCAACTTTCTCTCCCACTTCGTGTGTTTCTTTCATTCTTCAGAAAACTAAGAATATGCAAAGAATTTTTAGAGAGAGAGTTTCTAGAGAGAGAAATCGAAAACATTCACACACAGAGAGAAAATCGAAACCCTAGCTTTCAATTTTTGCAACAAATTTTCAAACTAGTTCAAAGATTCAGAAAAAAAAGTGAAGTGAATTAGTTTGTGGTTTTTATTTTAATTTTTTTTTCAGTGTTTTTGGTTTGAATTAGTGTTTTTGGAATTGGTGAATTAGGGTTTTGTAGTTGAATTGAAGTTTCTGATTGTGTTTATTGATAATTGGTGAATTTTGAGTAGTTTCTTTGTAAATTTTTCAGTGTTTTGGGTTTTGTTAGGATTGATTTGAATTAGGGTTTTTGGAATTGGTGAATTAGGATTTTGTATTAGAATTGAGGTTTTTGATTGCGGTTGTTGATAATTGGTGAAGTTCTGATTGAAGATTTTGAAGGTTTTGTGAAAATGAGTGAAGATAGTGATTTCTAGGGTTTGGGATTGTGAGGTTTCAATGGGGAGTATGGGTGAACATGATAGAAAACGGAGATTTAGCTCCTTGTCACCTACACCTGCTACTGCTAAGAAGCTACCCTTCTTGCCAGTTTCTGAGGACAAAAAGGTATACAAATTTTTAATTGAAGCTTTAATTGAAGTTTTAATTGAAGTTTTATTTAATTGTTAGATTGATATTGGATTATGTATAATGATTAAATGGAAATTTGTATCTATGAAATTAAATTCTGAATTCTACTGCTAACGTGTATGATTTTATTTTTTCAGTATTTTAATCCATTCTGTGGTTAATTGTTTGATTGAAGTTTTAATTGTTGATTGTTGGTTGAATTTTAATTGTTGATTATGTATGATGATCAAGTGGAAAATTATATCTGTAAAATTATATGGTGAATGTTAATTGTGTCTGATTTTATTTTATTTTTTAATTTGTGATGCTTTTAAAGTTTTAATTGAAGTTTTTAATCCAATTGTTGTTGATCAGTTTTTAAATTTTGATTCTTTTGAAGTTTTAATTGTTGATTGTTTCTTGAATTTTACTTGATAGAGGTAGCATTATGTATAATGATTAAGTGGAAACTTACTGCATTTTGCTGCTCATAGGATTTTGTATTATGCTGAAAGTTAATTTTGTCGTTAAGTTATGCTGAAGTTTTAATTTTGTTGCTAGTTCTTTGTTATTTACCGAAGTCAAAGGTTTTTTAATCAATTTTTATTGTGAAAACTGGTTTGATTTTAATTGTTCTCGGTCTCAACTAGACCAATGGTTTCTAGTGATCTATGTATTTGATCTGCCTTGTGAGGTCAGACTTGTTTGATGTTTATCATGGTGCAAGTTTACCAAAACTCCCCTTGTAATCTGCATAGTAGACCCTAAAAACCCTTTTCTGGTTCCGACCATTCGATTTTCTGACCTAGGGGTTGAGGATGCAAACGACTTTGAATGGGACGATTGATCTGTTTACTCTTGATTTCGGAGATAGTACTTGTACATTCTTAAATCATTCAATTCCTTGCTTAGCTATGAACACTGCTGAATAACTCGAAAATCAACAAGAGTGAAAGTTTGTTTATGTAGGATGACGCTGATTTAGTTTTATTCCTTCCTAAAGATCTTGTAAAAGATTTTTACTATGTGTAAATATTTAATATTCCAAATCTTGTGAAAGATTTTTACCATGTGTTATTTCATTCAAATGGTAATAAAGGTCAATATACATCATGTATTTAATGCATCATATGGATTTCATTTACAAATCTAATAAGAAGTGTCCACTGTTAGTATTTGAACTTATGCATTTTTTTCTTATGTTGTAGCTTGATATTGCTGTACTTCAGTATCAAAACCAAAAGCTTACACAGAAATTGGAGACTCAGAAGTTAGAATATGCAGCTCTTGAGAATAAATTTTCTCAACTGAAGGAGAAGCAACAGTCATATGATTCTACTTTAGCAGTGGTCAAGAAGTCTTGGGAACAGGTAATGGTTCAATTTCATTTTTGCTACCATCTGTAATATTATATGATTAGATTACTTTTTACTTTTCTTATTGATTTATATCACTATAGCATACTGATTATTGTTCATCTTCTGATTGTAGCTGGTTAACGATTTAGAGTCATGTTCTGAACATATAAGGGAGTCTAGCCGCAAAGTAGATTCCAGATTTGCATCAAGCACAGATGGTAAGGATTGTTTTCTCATGGCCTTTAATTTCTTTCTTTATTTTGTTGCAACTTGCAAGAATATGTGATTTAATTTTTTTTTTTTATATTTAATTTCATCTATTGACACAATGTATTTTCTGTGTTTCACTGACATTTGAGCCTTGTTTGTTTTTTCTTTGATGGGATGGATTGAAAGTTTAATTTAATGTTGTCGGATTATATAATTTGAGGGACATTGTTTGCTAACGAGTTCATTTGTCAGAATTATTTTACAGAAATTTCAGTGTTGGGTGTAGATTATCAATGCAAACGCTAGTTTGTATTATATACTTTACCTCTCAGGATCTTAATTGTGGTCCTTCATAAAGTGTTACTTACAAGTTTCAATTTTATGTGCCCTGCAATTTGAATTTATGTCAGTAAGAATAAAAATGATATAAACTACAATTTTGGAATCTTTATTTATTCCACTGGACAACATGCATCTTTTATGCATGCATTAATCTTGCTTTTTTAGCATAAAAAAATTAGAGTGATGGATCCTACACTAGCTTCGCAGAAACCAGCCATTTAATGCCTGAGAATCTCTAGCTATTCTCTGGCTACTTTGGTTCTCGATTCTATTGAAGCTGTGTGACTGATCATTCTTCAATTTCAGCACATTTCTGTTCATTCAATTCAGCCACAAACTTCTCTATTGGCATTTTCCTTTAAAATGATCTTTTCCAGGGTGCAAAAGCCAGTTGCTTAATTGCAGCTCTCAATTTCCCTTATGTCTTGTAGAGATCCTGTTGGAACCTTAATGAGGTCAACAACTTGGCTATTTGAAAGTTTAGAAGGCCATGATGTTTAATTTTCATTAGGTAATTTTTGTTGTGCTTATTAGGGTTTCATTTGGGACTTCAAGTTTACTCTATTCAGGTCTTATTAGGTTATTAGGTTAGTATTTAATGAAGAATGATTAAATGTTGTTTCTTTGATTTTACTGCACCATCCTTTGTTTGGTATTACTATTAATAGGAAGTCTAATTCCTCTTAGGATTAGATTTAGAGCTTTGATTGAAGTCCTTCTCATTTATATTTGGACGAGTGTACATATGGATAATCTGATGTTTCTTTCAATGATCATAAAATTGAAATTGAATTTATTCACCAAGTTTGCTCATTTTTTTTGCTAGAACCCAGCTCTTGGCCTGGGCAACATTTTTCTATGACCACTAATTTGTTTATATCAAAGTTAAGAACATTGTCCGGCACGGTTCTTTTTTCATTTCAAGAAATCATTTTTTGTTGGCACTATTTATATCATACCTTTGGGCTTTGGCTTTCAATCCAGTCTTTCATTAGTCACAGGTGCTTGTAATCTAATCTCCTGCTAACCACCGACACAAGTTGCTTGATTTACTTGCTTTACTCCTTAAAGCTAAGTCTAACCTTAGTTTGTTAATGCTTAAATTGTGATTTGTTAAAAAGATGGAAGTTCGTTAAATGGAATTGGGTAGTTCTAGGTTCTATTGTTCAAACTGTTCAAATTTGGCTGGAATGGAATTAATGGAACTTGATTGAAAGGTATTCATTTTATTACACTTCATCCAATACCCTTTTTTCTTCGTCTTGAATATGGGGAGTCTGATGGAACCAACTTTCCTTCCTGTTACATTATTATAAGAATATCTAAACAATGGAACCATCTTTTCATTCCTTTATGTTCCATTTGATTCCATTCCGTTAACCATAACATCCCAATTCCAAACACAAAGGTTGCATTTGGTGAGACGAATGCAATTGCACTGTGATAAGTCCTAGCTAGTTGGTGGCCAAGTTGGGGAGAAAATTAAGAGAAATTAAGCAAGTTGCCTATAAATAAGAGGAGGGATTGAAAAAGAGGGTGTTTTTGTCATTTGAGATGAGAGAATTAGGGCCTTTAGGCACAGGGAGGTCAGGACCGTCAAAGTTCCGTGGAATTTTATCCTTGTAGTTGGGTTTCTTCCCTAAATTCTTTGTAATAAAGTACAGTTTCTTATGATATTGAAGAAAATAAGAATTCATAAACTAGAACAAGAATCGGATATTGAATGACATCGAAAGAATTTTAGTTTGGTTTATTTTTTCAATTAATAGGGAATAGATTCTTACTGGCTTAAAAAAAATAAATGCTCTTTAATTTGAAACGAAAAGCTCGATTGTTTGATTTTTTCCCATGTTTGTGTGTGCATGTACATATATGAATATGCATTTTTCATATTAATATTACTAGAGTTGTACCTTTTTTTTAATAAAATTACAAGGGCATATTGAAAAAAAATTGGAATCTCAGCTCAATCTTTTTGGAAGATTGATATTTTAGAGTATAAGGGGATTAAGCTTAGGATTCATACTATTAAGCTATTGATGGTGGCAATTGGGCGAAGATTAAACAAAAGAACCATAATAAAGAAAAATAATTTGGTGCTAGGCTAGATGGGTTGACAATGGACATTATATTCTTTCTATGAGGACTTGTGGAGAGATAGGAACAGAAGATTTACACGTGATTTCTATACATTTGTAAAAGTCGCATGTTAGGGTGCTTGCTTAGAGAGGTATTGTGTAATGCGTTGGAAAAAAGAAGAGTTGATATTATTGCCTTTATTCAAGCAAATAAATATATGTAAATGGGAATATTTTACTTATGATGGATGAGTGGACACCAAACATGACGAGATTAGAGAGTTGGGACAACACCTACCGTAGAAAACAGTAGCCTTGCCTTAGGTGATTTTGGATATGTGAAGTTTTGTGGAGGTACTTGCAAGTGGTTTGGGGTAGAGGGAGACCTAAGAAAATTATAGGTCAACTAAGAAGGGTTTAAATTTAAATAGTTGTGACCAAACATGCTTTATGATAGAACAGTTGACATTGTTTATCTATGAAGTTGACCCAACTATTGGGAAAAGGCTTTGATGGTTGTAATGAGATTTTAGAGCGGCAATGTGACATGCATGTTTTATGTCATACATGCTTGAATAGAAATACACACTATTCCTTTGATTCCATGATTACGTCTAAAATAACATTTCCTTTCACACCAAGCAAAGCACTAGTCTAACAGGCATTCGGTCATTTGTTCAATGTTAATAGGTTATCATTTATGCCCGCTCTAGCTGTTCACTGGCTATGAAACCAATTAGTGTTCAGGATGTGCATTATTTGGTGCATAATTGTTTACTGTTAGTTATTTATCATTTAAATTTCTGAAGTTCTCATTTTTTGTATTTTTTTTGTCATTTGAAATATAGTATCATAGTATACGTGTTTTAAGATTGTTCTATATGTAGCAGAGAATCTTAGATGTTTGTTCTGTAGTTTATATTTTAGTTATGCTTCATAATTCTGAATTCAACCTTTAATACTGCATTTTACTCAGACGCCCCTTGAAGTTTGAAATACTTTCAATGTTGCATGCTATGGCACCTATCTTTCTGGGGGTTACAGTTTCTATGTTTAATTCATTAAATTATTAAAAAGTTTGATATTACATTAAGACGGCATTAATTGTTTATATTTTGGGGAAGTATATTAGCTAATGGGAATTCTTTGATCTTCTTACCAGATGGTAGTTCGTCTACTGTTCAAGATGTTTTTCTTAGCCGACTCTTGCAAACTGGTGCAACTGAAAGTTCATCCTCTTGTCACTTTGCCAACGAGATGGAACAACATAGAGAAATTACTGCTGAAAAAGCTAAAAGCATTTTGAGCAATATAGTGACATCTATTAATAACTTTCAGTGTCTAAAAGATGGATTTCATACTGTATTACTGAAAAAGCTTAGAGGAGATGGTAAGCTATAAGTGTTTATTTATAATACGATTATCACATGTTGGGCTTATTCTTTCAGAGCAGTCTCTAAGCTTACTTGACTACATTGGCTGTTTATAGTTTCATGTGGGCAGATGTTATCCAATGATCTTGAGGTCGAAAGTAAAAACTTGAGATTGGCATTAAGTGAACTTCACTTAAAGCACAAGTCTTTAGCAAGTGATTTCCGAACTCACAGGGATCTAGATGCCAAAAATAAAGCGGAGCTTAAACGGTTAAAAGGTAAATTCTCTATACTGTGATCTTAAGCAATTAATCTTAGCCTCATATTGTAAGATATACCATAAATCTGTAAGTGACTTGTTTCAAGTACAAAATAAAATAGAAATGTTGAAAAGTACATAGAAATTCCAATGGCTGAATAGTATGCATATGACTATGTTTGTGTGTACTAAATTTTTTTTGGTAATGAGTTGAGGATTAATATGTTTGATATGTATTAGAGATTTGCCAAAAGCTCGGTTGTTCCTTACCTACTTTTCATTTGGTATTTAATGGATCTTAATTAAATGACTGTAGAAATTTCACTAGAGAGCAAAGAAGGAAAAAAACAACCATGGAAAAGATAAGATTCATTTGAATTATTAAAAACTATAACAGCACAAAGAAAGAAAACAATACTTCAAACTCAATGGAAATAACCACTCACCTTGAGTTTCCTTGAGCTAAACACTGGAGTTAACTCATAAGAGCTCAATCACATAATTGAACGGGCATGATTGCCTCCTTGGCCATACTTCATAGCTCTGTTGTCAATAGCGGCCGCTATAGCGGAAAAATCAAGACCAACGCACCAGGCCACGTCAGCACTCAGCACGTGTCAGGTCGTGTCGGCGCGTGTTAGAAGTAGAAAGCGGGCAAAATGGACCTATAAATAGTAAAACAATAACTTGTACTGGTTGTATATAATTGGTTTTAGCCATTTTCGATTTTGCTATCCCTTTTATTTCGTACTATGAATACTTCATGAAATTTTAAGTAATGTTTAAGGTATTTTAGTATTTCTTTTTGAATAGTATGGTATCAAGTTTTAAACTTATTAGTGGCCGCACCACCGAAATAGCGCCCGCTGCGTGCCCCGCTCCCGTACCGCGCCAAATATTGGGTTGGCCGTGCCACGCCACATTGACAACAGAGCTTCATAGTTCATACCCGTACGTTCAAAAGGTGTGAAGAAAAATTGTTGTGAAGTAAGACACACACATTTGTGTTTGTGCGTGTGTAAATGTTTGGGAAGATGAGCAATACAAGATCTTCTCATTTTTCCGTTTCCTAGTATTTAATTATTTCCTTTTTTAAAATTTGTGGGATAGGATTACTTTTATACTTAACAACCTAATATCATTCTATTGAATGTGGAATTAGCTAATTGACTAATTCACCCAATAGATTGATATTTTTGATTGTCATTCTCTACCTTTAATTGTTTCTACAGAGATCTAGGCCCAATATGAGTTCTAGGATAGACTCCCAACACTATTTTAGAATTTAGGCTCAAGGCCTAACTTAACCCGGCAAAACTGGTGTCAGATGAGGATTGTCTAAGCCTTATGAACACTACGCATGTCAATAGCTAGTTGATCTGTGATTCTTGATACACTCGCAGTAAGAGTTGGATATCAAAAGTGTGAAGTAATGTGGGTGGAATAAGAGGGATTTCAACGTATTCAACAGGCATACCGAATATAAAACTAAATAGGGTATTTTTAGCAAAATTGACAACTTGAATTTATATGGGTTTGGGTTGGATTATTTGCAGCCCATTGAAAATTTGTTGGGATCTGGCAAATCTTTCCTTCCCTCCACTCCTTTTTCTAAGTAACAAAAAAAAAAAAATTCCCTCCACTCCTTTTTCTTAGAAACAAAAATATAAAAATCATCAAGACCAAGGAAGAGCATTTAAATGTGTTAACGTTAAAGGTGGAGCGTTGATGGGTTCAAGTCCTGGAAACAACCTCTTGTGTAAAAAACAGGGTAAGGCTGCGTACAATACACCAAAAGGGGGACCCCATCCCCCATCCCGGACCCCTCATGTGCGGGAGCTTTGGTGCACTGGGCTGCCCTTAATCTTAATTTTTATCCCCACAAAAATACCCAACAACAACCAAGACCTATGAAGCACAAACACGACACAGACACGGATAATAATTTGAGAAAATCACATAATTAAGTGTAATTATGTGTCAGTGTCGTGTCGGACACGCCTAATCCAACAAGTGTCCGTACTTAATAGACCAAGACTTATCCCCAAAAAAAAGACCAAGACTTATCCCCAAAAAAATACCAACATACACGTTAAATGTATCCACTTATATGGGTAATGGACGAGTTTCTAGTTAAATAATGGGACGAAAGGAATTCCAACAATTGAAACTTGAAAAATTGGTCTGCATTTCGTATAAGAAGAATCAAAGGTGGTATTGAGTTCAGAGAAAATTGAAAGAAACTAGGAAAGCATTGAAGAAACTGGAAAAGGAAAATATAACTATTGCAGGAGAGACTAGATAAGGTGAACTACCTACAAAGCTAGACATCTAGCTGAATTAACTGCACTTGGTTACGGTTACAGTGACATGACTAATGAAAGAAAAATGCAATGCACTAATAAGTAGGTTGAGTTTTAACTAAAAAGCTCCCACAAGACTGTGGCGGGTAAGATCCTTGTAGAGAAGAAAGATCACAAAGTTGTTGGGAGAATAAAATCTGTTTCCTTCATCCCTTAGTTTAATGGAAGTGGGTCTTTTTCCCTGATACTATCACTAGCAGAAGCATCTATGACTCACTTTTTGAATGATTGAATTAAAGTATTATTATGTACAAGATTTATTTTATGCTATATTTCACAATTTGAGATTCAAACCATGATTTTGAAAATGAACAGATGTGTAAATAGTAGGTGGTCTTAGATTTATTGAAAATCCAATGGCACATGATCCAACTCAACGGCTGGATATCATATTAAACTGAGATCAAATAGCAGAGTAGCTGCAGTGTTGTGACCCGTGATTACACTTCTATAATCAGCTGAATTGAATGATTCTGTCCATTCAAGCAGGGTAGAGTTCAGTTCTTCAGTGCTAAGGTTGTAACAGATATGATTGAACAATATGGTTGTCGCATGCTGACTGAACATTGTATTTTCCCCATGCCCATTTGATGTGCCTAAAACCATGAGTATAGACCAATTAATTAGGTTGACACCACTTAATTAAATTGAAACCAAAACTATTACAATTCTGTTTGTTCTCTTCGATCGTTCAGAACTCTTCAACACATGCTTTCCCCTGATTTTGTCACAATTGATAGATGGTATATGATTTAGTTGCTCTGGACATGACTTCCCATTGTTCTCTCCATATAGCTGAGGAAAGAGTGAAATATAAATCTACTCTTAACAGTAATCTAAATTATGCTTTGAAGGTTGACATGTAATACACAATTTATTTACCATGCTCTCATTTATTTGCTTAGGGGAACTAGAAAGCACGGTTGCAGAGTTAGAAGAAAGCAATCAGAAACTTGCAACTCTTAAGGTAGAGAAAGACGCAGCCAAAGGGGCAGTTCTCCCAGTATTAGCTGTCGGGAATTCACTCATTCCTAATGATAAAATCAAAGACAAACAAAAGGATTTGCAAGATATGGAATCTACTTTGAAGGAATTATTGGTATCATTTCTGGATTTATTTTATTTTATTTGGTTTTACAATTTATAGAATATTTTATCCTAATTATTGGGTTTCTTAGGACCAAGCTTCAACACGGGCAGTGGAACTGAAAAATCTTCATGAGGAAAGAATAAGGTTATTACAGCAATTGTGTGATCTACAGGTTTGTTTTTCATTGCTTCATTCTCTACTTCAGTCTTATCCAAATAGTTATCAATACCGAATAGCGGCGCAGAGTGGCTATCCCTGCATCTGGGATCTGTCGAGTAATGTTTTTTATAATATTTAAATAATTAACACTATATATAGACTATAGATTAATGAAAACTAAAATAACTATTGGTATTTGGTACTGTTTATTAAATAATTTAGACTAAAATAATTAATACTATATGTATAAGTTCTATTTAACTTCATATTTTTGTTATTATTTTATCAATTATATATCCACTTAATTCAAAAATAAAAGCATGCAAATGGGGTTCCGATTATGGTCACCAATTTTGCTACCCTATCAAGGGAACCATGAATTGGTTTGTCCAAATTCGTGTAGAATTCAAAGAAGACAACATTCCAGTAAAGATGGAAGAGAAAACCATAAAAAATCTCACAGTTTTCACGTTTTCCAGTTTTGAGTTCCGGCATTATTGTTGCATATGAAGAAACTAATCGGAAGGGGCAACTTCATACTTGATTTCCACACATTCTCTGATTAATTGCAAGTTGGATGTTGGAACAAAACGGGCGAGATAATGTAAAACAGTGAAGAAATGAAGGGGAGATGAGTGGATGAAGATGAAGGGTTAAGAAAGAGGCTCATCTATTTATTTTTTTTTTTTTTTTTGAAAGAGGGTCGGTTATTTTGAAGCAAGATACTCATTTATTTGGTAAAGAGAATGCAGTCTTTTCTGATTGAAAAGCTAGTATTATTTTATTATTATTATTTAGTGAGTACCAGACCATCCATTTTTTATGTTGTTTTTGGTTGCCAAATCCAATTTTTATGGTGACTTCAGTATTCTCATAAAATGGCGACTTCATTAGTATTTATTTTATAAATGATTGTTGAGAATATTTTTTTTAAATGAATTTTAATTACTCTATAAAATTTTTTTATCGTAGAAATGCAATGAAGGGAGTTGTGGCCAAGAGAAAAAATAAAATAAAAATTAAGCTTTTTTTTTGTTAGCTAATTATGTTTAATTTTTTAAGTTTGTTCTCAATACTAGTGTTCATGTTGAGACTCTTATTTTTGTTTAATTTTATTGTTGATATTAATGTTTTTTATCATCTACTTTATTTTGTCTAACTGAATAATGTTTTGTCCATAGCATACCGATTAATATATTTAAACGTATCACATACCCAAATAATGTACCGACTATGTATACTTCTCACATACCCAACTCTTTTTAGAGTTGCCACCGCGTACCGGATCCCTTTCCATGTGCCAAAACGAATTGTGAACCAGGTACCTTCGGTTCTTCTTATTCTAGGCCCAAATCACTTATCACAGACTATAGGCCCATGGTTAATTTAAGACAAACAAATAAAAATAAAATAAATGTTAAAACCCTAGCTAATAAGAGATACACAGCGTGAGTACCTAGTTGAAGACAATTCGTAAGTGTTGGACTCGCCAGAAAATGCAAAAGGTGACCGGAAAACGCGGGTGGAGTGATTCCACAATGGAAGGAAAGCTGTCACACGAAGTGAGAAAATCTACTTTCCCTTTTGTTTGATTCCGTGAGAAAATCTACTTTCCCTTTTGTTTT